>JACCDR010449593.1_pt1 | contig 58824 bp, 58 predicted proteins | sample 7446431 | NCBI WGS metagenome assembly JACCDR01 (sample SAMN15323443, study PRJNA562643) | freshwater metagenome | isolation source: river surface water | place: USA:Blue River Watershed | collected 2017-08-17 | reverse complement strand
TCGACCTGCATGACATCGCAGTGGGTTCTGCTCTGCAAGAGCAGGTTCGACGGCGATGTCATGCAGGCAACAAGCGAAGCGCGTTAGCGTTTTTAAGCAACCTGACACAGAATTATGAACGCCCTCGGGAACAGTAGCAACATCAACAATAACAATAACGCTCTACACATTTAGTGCTCGTCATTTTAATAAGCTTGTTATCTCAATCACGATTGACTCGTATACGTCGAATTGTGCGATCTTTTATTATTCCATTCTCTAACTCATATACAACTGCGTCAAATTCGAAATATTTAAAGCCGGCGGCCTGATATTTAGGTCCAATACGATAACTCAGTTGTCCGGATACCCAAGACGCAAAGACACCCTCGATTAACGAGGCTTCACCGAATATTTCATCGAGGTCTAAGTAAGCCCCCTGCTTGTTACACGGATCGTCTCTAATTTGACTAAGCCAAAGTTCATTTTTTCTTACGTACCAACTTGCTTTGTAACCGCGCCAACTCCCTGAGCAGGATGATTTTGTAAGAGCTTTTTTGACTTCATCAAACTTTGGATACATAAAAAGAGGAAATTCCTCAATATCAAAATCTGCGCCATCTACATCTAAAGTATCATCGATTTGGTCAGTGGAATAAGCTGCAAGTGAAATAGCCAATAAGAATATAGTCAATATATATTTCATGATAAAGCATCCCAAGAAAGCTAACGCCGAGCTAAGCGGCAGTTTTTAAGTTGTAGTTTTGTGGAATACTTTTTCGCAGCAAAACCACAAAACTGCGACTTAAAACTGTCCAAGGAGCGTAGCGCAACGTTAATTGGTAGGGTCAATTTTCACGATCGCCCATCAGTGAGGGCCGGGGTCTCGGTTGTTGGGGTGGTGGGTTGCAAGCCTATGACATGTTGCATGAGGAACTGGGTGAGTGGGACGCCGAGAATCATGCCCCAGATGCCAAACAGGTGATAACCGACAAACAAAATCAGGATGACGACAACAGGGTTTAATTCAAAATGCTTGCCGTAAATTAAAGGATTAAAAATATAAGCTTCTAGCATGTGAATAAACATGATTAAACCCAGCGCGATCAAGGCCAAAAGCGGGCCGCCGGTGTTCAGGGCGACCAGCATAATGGGTGCGGTGGATAAAAAGGTGCCGACGACCGGGATAAAACCGCACACAAAAACCACCATGGATAGCATGGCGACTGAGGGGATATCTAAAATCAGCAGGCCGAATAATGTGAGCAGGGTGTTGAGGCTTGCAATCATCGCTTGGGCTTGAATGCCCTTACCCACCACTTGCGCTAGGCGCTTTACGGGGGCGGCCGTCTCCAAGTAGAAGTCGCGCAAGCGGGAGGCCTCAAGCCCGGCGACCAAATGGCGTAAGGCTTTTTTGTCGATCAAAATCAAAAAGCTAAATAGCATCGATAGCGCAAAGGTTTCCAAAATCATATACAAAAGATTAATAACTTTGGGGACTTTGTCTTTCACGAGGCCCAGCGTTTTATTGATGTGATACTCCATTAAAAAATCGTCGTACTGGTTGAGATAGGTCTCGAGCGCCTGCGCTGAATCAACCGATGTGCCTGGGCTGGCGGCTGGATTTCCGCCAGTTGCCAGGCTTTGGCCAGACGACAAATACGCATTGAGAGTGGCGTCGTCAATCGCTAGGGATTTTTTAAGCGCGGTCATCTCATCTTGAAATCGTTTTTGCGTGGTTTCATCCATGCTGCTTTTTAAGTAACCGCGCACGGCCTTGTGAAGGTTGGGATGTGCGGCGGCGGTTTGTTCGCGAATAACGAGGATGCGCTCTTTGAGGTTCGCGAGGTTGCTGGCAAAAACGGTGGCTTCATCCAAAACGTTTGGTGCGACAAATCGTACCACCAGCCCGACAGTCAGTAAAAAAACCGCATAGACTGCAATCAAACTCAATTTGTAAGGCAGCTTCAGTAGCGTTTGCAGTTTTTGCACCATGGGTGTTGCCAAAAACAGCAAGGCAAAGGTGACAAAAACCAGGTGAAAAAAGTCTTTCATCACCCAGAGCAACCCGGCAAAGGCAAGCCAAATGACCAGCTTCTGGTTGATGCGATAAAACCGATCCAGCGACAGTGGCATGGTGTGATCTCAAGGCGAAAGAAAAGCCCGAAGCTTAGCGGCCTGCTTGGACAAAGGCCAGCCTTAACGACCGGGCCAGTCGCAAGGACCTTGACTACACTCTAAAGCGGTATGACTAAAGGATTTTGAGAGGGGCTTGTGTTTGCGGTTGAAACCGATCTGGTTGGCACCACCTGGTTGATGCTCCTGGCGCTCGCGTGCACCAGTGCTTGCGCGGGTTTCCTGGCGTGGCGATTTCGTGCGCGCTATCAGGCGCTTTTGGCACAGCATCAGCCTGTGCAACGTCAGCAAGACCCTTTGCAGCAGGCTCTCAACTCGACGGCCATTGGCACTTGGGATTGGTGGATTGACAGCGGCAAAGTTGTCTTTAACGAGCGCTGGGCCGAGATCATTGGGTATCGTCTGGATGAATTGGTGCCAGCCACCATCGAAACAACCACTATTGACACCTGGCTGGCTCATTGCCACCCAGATGACCTTGTGCTGTCAGAAGCAGCCTTGAAGGCACACTGGGCGGGCGAAACGCCGGTGTATAGCCTGGAAGCGCGTATGCGCCATAAAGCGGGGCACTGGGTCTGGGTATTGGATACGGGTCGGGTGGTGGAGTGGCGACAGGGCAAGCCTTACCGCATGATGGGCATCCATTTGGATATCACCGAGCACAAAGTCGTGGCGTCTGAGCATGAGCGCTTGTCGCGTATCGCCATGCAAATTCCAACGGCGGTGGTGGTTGCGGATCGGCACGGCTGTATCGAATGGGTCAATCATGCCTTTGCGCGCATCACGGGTTTTACGTTAGAGGAGGTCAAAGGTCAAAAACCGGGGCAATTTTTGCGTGGCCCGGACAGTGACCCCGAGGTCGCCAAGGCCTTTGGGCAAGCCGTTGCGAGCGCCCAACCTTTTACGGGCGAACTGCTGAATTATCACCGAAATGGCCACCCTTATTGGATTTCTATTGTTTGCGAGCCTCTGCGCAATCCTGATGGGTCTTTGCAGGGTTTTATGGCGATTGAATCGGATATTACGTCACTCAAAAAAACCCAGCTCGCCCTAGAGCAGCAACAGCATTTGTTTGAGGATGTTTCGGCGCAGGCTCGCATTGGCGTTTGGGAGTACCGCCTCGATACCCAACAGCTGTATTGGTCGCCAACCACCTGCGCTATTCATGAGCTTCCGCCCGGCTACACCCCCTCTTTGAGCGATGCGCTCAATTTTTACCAAGCCGGCTCCAGCCGTGAGCGAATTACGCAGGCGGTAGAGCAGGCGATACAATCTGGCCAGCCCTGGCAGCTGGAGCTGGAAGTGGTGACCGCCCTTGGCAATCTCCGCTGGGTGGAGGCGCGTGGACAGGCCGAATGGGTCGCAGGTCGGTGCCTTCGGTTGTTTGGTAGCTTTCAGGATATTCACAGCAGGCGAGAGGCCCAATTGGCTAAGCAGCGTGCGCTGCAATACAGCCAAACACTGACCCAGCTGACCATTCACCCGTGGATTATTGCCGCCAAGCTCGATCAGGCAGCGCCTTTGATTCTGAGCCAGATGCAAGAAGCGCTCGAAGCCAGTCGATGTAGCCTCTGGCGATTTAACCCCGCCATTAACCAGCTCGTCTGCGAGCACCTTTACGATGCCCAAGCCAAAATTCCTTGGGCGCCGCCCGCTCTGCCGCCTGCAAGCGAGCCCAACCCCGAAGTTGATAGGTTGTTTGAAACACTTCGCCAGCAGGGCATGCTGGCGCTCAAAACGCTGAGCCACCACACCCGCACCTTTTTGGATGGCGCCCCTGAAGGGGGAGGCTCCTTGCTAGCCGTGATGATCAATGCCGATGAGTGTGCGGGCGTTTTGTGTGTGCGCCGGTCAGGTGCCGAGTGCGACTGGCTGCCAGAAGACGAGACCTTTGTTTCGTCAATTGCCACGCTTTTCGCCAGTATGTTTGACCGTGACCAGCGCAAAGTCTCGGAGGAAAAACTCCAGCAGGCACTGTTACAAGCCAATGCAGCCGCCCAAGCGAAAAGCGATTTTTTGGCCAGCATGAGCCACGAGATTCGCACACCAATGAATGGCGTGATTGGCATGCTGAGTTTGCTCGCCAAAACGCCGCTGCAACCGGAGCAGCAGCGCAAACTGGGTATCGCGCACAAGAGTGCACAGAGTTTGCTGGCTATTTTGAATGATATTTTGGATTTCTCGAAAATTGATGCCGGAAAAATGGCTTTGGAGGCGCTGCCATTTGATCTGAAAGACCTGTTGCAGGATGTGACTGAGTCGCAGGTTTACCGCTTGCAGGAGACGGGAGTCGCTTTCTCACTGGATTTATCGGCTGCAGATCAGCCCTTTTTACTGGGCGACGCAGGGCGCTTGCGCCAAGTACTCACCAATTTGCTCAGCAATGCGATCAAATTTACGCATCAAGGATCGATTTCCCTGGAAGTGGGTACGGATGGGGTGGGGGGTGAGTTGGTTAACCTCTGGGTTAAGGTTGTGGATACCGGCATTGGGATTCCGCTTAGCAAGCAGGCCGAGCTGTTTTCGCCCTTCACGCAAGTGGATGCCAGCACAACCCGTCAATACGGCGGCACCGGTTTGGGTTTGTCGATTGTTAAGCGGCTGGTTGAGCTTATGGGCGGCACCATCTGGGTAAAAAGTCAGGAAGGCGTTGGCAGCACTTTTGGTTTTAACGTCATTCTGAGGCGGCTTGCAGATGCGCAGCCGGTGGCTTTTACGCAAGCGCCAAAATCCGACGGCCCCGCAAGGCCCTGGCCCAGCAATGCGCGGGTCTTGCTGGTTGAAGACAACAGCGCGAATCGCGATGTTGCGCTCGATATGTTGCAGGACCTGGGGCTGGCGGCTGAGGCTGTGGCAGATGGCGAAAAAGCGATTGCCGCCTTGGCGGCTGCACCACAAGAGCGACCCTTTTCGTTGGTGCTGATGGATTGCCAAATGCCCAATATGGACGGTTACGCGGCGAGCGTCGCGATTAGAGCCGGCCAAGCGGGGGCGATCAACCAGCAGATTCCCATCGTTGCCCTGACGGCTAACGCCATGCACGCTGATCGCGAGCGCAGCTTGCAAGCCGGCATGAATGATTACCTGACAAAACCCATTGAAAGCGACCAGCTGCGCGACAGCTTGGCTCGCTTTTTACTGGCCGAAGCCTCCTCACCCAGCCCCGCAATGGTGGCAACGCCAGCCTCAGCGATTGATACTGTTTGGGATTGCGAAGCGGTATTACGCCGGGTTAAACACAAGCCCGAACGCCTGCATAAATTGATTCGTTCCTATCAAGAGCAGGGCGAGCACTTAGTGCTCACCATCGGCCAGTCGCTCGGCGCAGCGCAATACGCTGAGGCCGCCAAGGCGTGCCATCTTTTAAAAGGGATCGCCGGCAATTTGGGGGGCATGGCGCTGATGCATAATGCAAGTGACTTGGAGCGCTATTGTCTGTCCCAGTCGAGCTTGCTGCTGTCCCAGTCGGGCTTGTTGTTGTCCCAATCGGGCTTGCTGCTGTCGCAGCCTGGCCCCGAGTCAGGTTTGACCACGGCAGGTCGCGACCCGTCAGCGGCCATGCGAGCGCAGTTGCTGACGCAGCTAGCGCGAGGGCATGACGATTTTTTGGATGCCATTACGCGTTACAGCACCCAGCATTAGCGATAGAATCCACACAACATGCCCTGTAGCCTCAGCTAAAGCGATTCGTTCACGTCCCTACCTGAGTGTTTCATTGTCTGTTCAGCTGATGACACCTAAGGTTGGCTTCCCCGTGGGGGAAGGTTGCTCTCGCCCGCAGGGGTAGGCTGAGGTGGAGCAGCTGTTTGGCCTGGTTGTCGCCCAGCCTTTGGCGCCGCCCTGTATGTTGATCACTTATCTTAATGGATGCCCTATGAAATCAAACGCTATGATCCCTGCTCAATGGCTCCGGGCCTTACTGGCTTGCGGGGCTGTGTTAACGCTCTTGGGGTCTACCCTCGGTTGCGCCCCGCAAACGACTTATACTCGCATTGAACCGAAAGCCGTCGAGTCCTTCCGAACACCTTATAGCGGGCCCAAAAGTGCCTTGGTTGTTGGTAATTTTGATAACCGCTCGGATTACGCGCGCGGCTTGTTTGCATCGGGCGGTGACCAGCTGGGTGGGCAGGCTAAAACCGTACTCAAAACCCATCTACAGCAAACCAACCGGTTTCAATTGCTGGATCGCGATAGCAGTGATGTCGCTAAGCAAGAGGCCGCTTTGTTGAAAAAGCACCAAAATACCTTGGGTGCGCGCTATGCCGTAGCGGGGGCTGTGACCGAATTTGGTCGTAAAGAAGAGGGTGACAGGCAGCTTTTCGGCATTTTCGGCAAAAGTAAAAAACAAATTGCTTACGCCAAAGTTCAACTCAATATTATCGATGTATTGAGTTCGGAAATTGTGCACTCGGCGCAAGGGGCGGGCGAGTATGTGATGAGCGAGCGTGAAGTTCTCGGTTTTGGCTCGCGCGCCGGTTACGATGCCACGCTGAATGGCAAGGTGCTGGATTTGGCTGTGCGTGATGCGGTGGATCGTTTTGTTGCGGATATCGAAAGCGGCCGCATTAAATTGCAATAGCGCCCTCATATAAAACAGCCTTTCAAAGGCGCTGCCTTGCGGCTCCGCGTGAGCCGCTGCCTTTATCGGAATGACACCTATGCCAGTTTACGGGAAGAGGATTTGGCTGATGCCAAGTCGATTGACATCAGCCGCCTTGGTAGGCGGCCTGCTGCTGTCAGGCTGTGCGCAGCAAACAGGCTTGTATTACTGGGGCGATTATGAATCGGTGTTGTTGCGCTATTACACTAAGCCCGGCGATATGACCGCTTCCCGCATGGCGGCGTCCTTGCAAACCCTGGTTGATGAAGCTGATCGCGCCGGTCAGCCAGTGGCGCCGGGTATTTTGGTGCAACTGGGGGTGGCGCTCGCCGATTTGGGTGATCAAACCGGCGCTGAGGCGGCCTTCGCACGCGAGATGGCGCTTTATCCAGAGTCCAAGACATTTGTTATGGGAATGGTCCAGCGTGCCCGCCAAGCTAAAGCCGGTGACCGGTCACCCGCCGATACAGGAGTGGCGCGATGAAAGGCCTTTTGTTTGTTGGTGCTATGTTGGCGCTCACGGCTTGCTCCACTGTGGCGCCCGTCGTGCAGCCCGAAAACCTGCCGAAATCCCTCCTGGTGTTGCCTGCTGCTAATCAGTCCCCCGAAATCAACGCCCCGGCTATTTTTATCAGCAGTCTGTCAAAGCCCTTAGCTGAGCGTGGTTATTATGTATTCCCGGTCGCCGTGGTTGAGCGCATGATGCGTGAGAACGGTTTGCATACCGCAGATGAAATGCATGCTATTCCTCTTGCCAAGCTGAATGAACACATAGCGCCAGACGCAGTTTTATACATTACGATTCTGAACTGGGGGCAGCAGTATCAGGTGTTGCGTTCCCAGGCCGTTGTGCGGGCCCAGCTGAAGCTGGTTGATGCGCGGACAGGCACAGTTTTGTGGCAAGAGCATGCGCAAGCGGTGCAACAAAACAATAACAGTCAAAACGGTTTGGCGGGTCTATTGGTCGGTGCCCTGGTGGACCAGGTGGTCGGCTCCTTCATTGATGCCACGCCCAAGTTGGCAAAACAAGCCAATGAACAGGCGGTGCAGAGCCTATTCCCGGGCCCGCGCCTCATCGAAAAACAGCAGCGGAGCGCTCAGCCGTAACCCTGGGGCGATAATTACAATCGCTGATTGGCTTGATTTAGCGTTTTTTCGTGTTTATTCTCAGCAGAGCTTGTGGTTTTAATGACTGCAATCAAGTCTTAAGGATGGTATTTCGCTTGAGGCTATCACAGAGCAGTGTCTGCTCTCCGCCATACATCAAAGGTAAAGGGCTATGCCGATTTTTATAAAGACTCCATTTACAAGGTTACTTTGGCCTCTTTTGGCTGCCAGCGTTTTAAGCGCCTGCGGCAGTGACGGCGAGGGTGATAGGCCGGCTCCGGCAGCAGCGCCCGTTCTTTCGGTGCCATCGGCTGTTTCGTCCGGGGGTACGGCAGGCAGCGCCTCTGCTGGCACCTCTGCGGGTTCCTCCTCGAGTGCCGCACAGGTCGCATTTGATTTTACTGATACGCTATCGGGTAAGAAAATTCGCGTAGATATTACTCCGAGCAAAACCAGTATTGCAGCGCGAGAGACTATAGGTGTGACTATCCGCTTTCTGGATGCGGCGACGGGCACGGTCGTCCCTAGTCTCTCATCCCCGAAGTTGGAATCAAAATGTGGTGATCGAGCTGAAGTGGCTTTGACACTGGGAACAACCCTTTCGGCAACACAATATTCCTATACACCCAAAGGGTGCTCCGGTATTGATGAACTCACAGTCAGTGGTGGCTGGGGTGATGTCATCTATTCCAAAACTACACAAGTTACGGTTGCACAGGGTGATGCCTCGGTGATCGAATTTGTGTCCGCCGAGCCATCTCGCCTAGACATTGCCGGCACTAGCGGCATCAAAGAATCGACCTTGACCTTCCGAGTGAAGTCGGTAGGTGGTGAGCTCTTAGCAGGTGAATCGATTCGGTTTCGATTGACAGCTGCGCTTCCAGGTGCGCGCTTGGTGACTAATGAGGAGAAAACCGACAGTAAAGGCTTGGTGACTGTGCGTCTGCAGTCGGGGTCTGCTCCTGGGGTTCTGACAGTTGAAGCTGAGTCGGTGGAGTTCCCAGATACCAAAGTGTTCTCGGCAGGTATTACTGTTGGTACAGGGATTGTTGTTTCAGATAAATTTTCTTTGGCTGCAACCTTGTTTAATCCCAATTCTTACAACTATGCCGGATTTCAAAAGGTGTCGATCACCGCCTATTTGAATGACAGTTCGGGGACCCCGGTTAGAGATGGCACGCCCGTGAGTTTTGGTACCGAGTACGGATCTATCGCGAATGAGTGTAAAACAAGCGGGAATAAAGGGACTTGCAGCGTAGATTGGATACCTACAGGAGATAGCACGAAACCGCTGGACGGTCGCGTTCAAATCTATGCTGTTGTTGATGCCGCCGAGCCCTTTGAGGATCGGGATGGCAACTACCTTTTTACGCCAGGAGATGTCTTTGATCCTGATCGGCATGATATTGGCGATGATTTCGTCGATTTCAATGCAAATGGCATTTTTGATGGCCGCGAGTTTTTAATCGATAACAACGGCGATAGAATGTTGACGCTTGGTGATGGTAAGTGGACCGGACCTGGTTGTATGCCGAATGAAGATCCTGTTACGGCTACTATGTTTTGCACTTCGCCTGCTGCGGACACCAACAATCGCAATAAAACGGTAAAGCCGGTTAGGACTCTCACAATTTACATGGCGAGAGATGATAGGCCCACTCTGTGCGATGGCGCCGATGAAGGAGAGGACTTTGACAATTCTGTCAAAACGGTAGCCAGCGGCGGATTTTTGACTCTTTCGGGGCTGGTGTTGTCGGACGGCAATCCCTACGCCGAAAATAAACCGCGCCCAGCACCTGGCGTGCCGTTTTGCGATTTTGGTAACCCCTTGCCCACCGGCACAAAGGTGAGCTTCAGTGTGGATCCAGGTGAAATCAAAAGCGCAAAAGAATTTGTGATCGGCAATCAGTACGGTAGCCCGGAAGCAAAGACGTATGGCGTTATTTATGCTGCGCCCAAAGTGACGGAAAATACCACAGCCTTTTTGACGATGAAAATAACGATAGCCTCAGCTGGCGGTGAGCAGCTCGCTAAAGAATTTTCATATATCTGGCCCATCAACATCATAGCCCCGCCAGCGGCCGCCCTCGCGCCCTAGCGGCACCGGCTACGGCATAAACCCGCTTCGGCGGGTTTTTTTATGGGGGGATTTACCGCGCTGCCGTTTACTGCTTGTGCCGTTTTACCCCCTGTGCCGTTTTACCCCCTGTGCAATAATGCCACCCCTAAAATTACCGAGATGAACGGGCATGGTGACAGAGCGGGCTTGCTTGTGGATTGATCTGGCTGCCTTAGTGGATAACTGGCGCACTCTGGCTCGGCGCCAGGCGCCAGGCGCCTGTGGCGCTGTGGTCAAGGCCAACGCCTATGGGTTGGGCATGCAGACCGTGGCCGAAGCTCTCCAGGGCGCCGGTTGTCGCCATTTTTTTGTATCCAACCCGCAAGAGGGTGTGGCGCTTCGCCAGCATTTGAATGCGGTGATGACAAGGTCGGGCGTTTCGAATGGCGCAGCGGGATTGAACCTGCTCACCCAGATTTATGTGTTACAGGGCGTGGTGGAAGGTGAGGAACCTTTATGTGAGGATTGGGATTTGATCCCGGTGTTAGTGTCCTTGCCCATGGCTCGACGCTGGTGGAATTTTTCGCGGCAGTCAGGCCGCTCTTTAGCGTCGGCGTTGAAATTTAACACGGGTATGAATCGCCTGGGCTTGAGCGAGCAGGAGCTGGCAGAGGTGCTAGACCGCTTCCCCGGTTTGGTCGCGGACACTGTGTTATTAATGAGCCACCTCGCCTGCGCCGATGAGCCGGGTCATCCGCTGAACGCCTTGCAGCTGCAGCGCTTTTCCGAGGCGCTGCATCGCCTGCGACAACTTAACCCTAACCTCGCCGGCTCTTTGGCGAATTCGTCCGGCCTCTATTTGCCACACCCGCGTTTCGACTTGGCGCGCCCCGGTGCCGGGCTTTATGGCGTCAACCCTTGCCCTGGCCTGCCTCACCCTTTGAAGCCGGTTGTGAGTTTGGCTTTACCCGTACTGCAAGTGCAGCTGGCGCAGGCGGGTGATTATGTGGGCTATGGTGCTCAAACCCGGCTGGAGCGTGCGAGCCGCTTAGTGGTTGTGGCAGGCGGCTATGCCGATGGGTTTTTTCGCGCGGCTTTTCCAGCGCTCAAAGCCTATGCTGACGACAGTGTCGGCCAGGTCCACGCCTTGCCGCTGGCCGGTCGCGTCAGTATGGATGCTCTAGTCTTTGATGCGACCGACTGCCCGGATCTTCGGGAGGGTATGCAGGTGCGACTCCTCGGGCCTGAGCAGACGGTCGACGCGCTGGCGGCCGCGGCAGGCACCATCGGGTACGAAGTGCTGACGGGGCTTGGCGAGCGTTTGCGCCGACGTTATTTGCCGGTGCTGCCATGACGACCTCCCGAATGGCTCGCGCAGCGACTGAGGTGCCCTCAGCGAGCTTGCTGCCCTGGCCCTTGCTGCAGCTGCTGGCCGATGGTGCTTGGCATTCGGGGGAGCAGCTGGGTGCGAGCTGTGGGATTAGCCGAGCGGCCGTGTGGAAGCAAATTGCTCGCCTCGACGCCTTGGGTCTCGTGGTTGAGCGCCACCGGGTGCGCGGTTACCGATTGCAGCAAGCGCTGGATTTATTGCAGGCCAAGGCTATTGAGTCGTATTTGATGCCCGAGCTCCGGCCTGATGTTCGGTTGGAAATTTGCCAGCAAGTGGACTCCACTAACCGTTTAGCCCTCGAGCCTGGCGTGGCGTCAGGCACTGTTTATTTGGCAGAAACGCAAACCGCAGGCCGTGGTCGGCGCGGGCGCCAGTGGGTCACCCCTTTGGCGGCTCAATTGGCTCTTTCGGTGCGCTGGCAGTGCTCGTCGGGGGTTGCAGCGCTCGAGGGGCTGAGCTTGGCTGTTGGTGTGGTGGTCTGCCGTGCGCTCGAATCACTCGGTGTTCGGGGTTTGATGCTCAAGTGGCCAAACGATATTTTTTGGGCTGGGCGCAAATTGGGCGGCGTTTTGATTGAAGTCGGTGGCGACCTTGCCGGCGACTGCCATTTGGTTGTTGGACTGGGATTAAATGTGGCCTTGCCCCAGGCTGCGGCGGCGGCCATTGACCAAGACTGGGCTGACCTGCGCCAAGCCGGGTGCGACCTCGGGCGCAATCCGCTCGCGGCGGCCGTGATTTCGGCCTTGATTCCGCTACTCGCGGGCTACGAGCAAACGGGTTTGGCCCCCTATGTGGCCGATTGGCGGGCGCGTAATCTGCTAAAGGGCCAATCGGTGCGAGTTATGGGTGCGCGTGAATTGCACGGCTGGGTGGAGGATATCGATGAGACGGGTTCGCTCAAAGTGCAGACACCGCAAGGTCCGGAGTGGGTGCAAGGTGGCGAGGTGACGATCAAGCCGGCGCAAGGTGCCTGGGTGTGAGCGGGGTCATGCAGCGAGAGACGGCTAGCCTGCCGCCGATTCTCGAAGTGGATATTGGCAATACCTGGGTGAAATGGCGGCTCATCAGGCACTCGGGACAGGTGCTATTCCGGGATCGCCAGTTGACGGCGACCTTGGTGGCAGGCTGGCAAGGCGCCCAGGCTTTCGCCAGCCTGCCGAGCCTTGAGCGGCCAGAGTGGGCAAGAGGCGCCTGCGTGGCGGGCGCAGCACTTGAAGCCTGCTTTGCGAAGGCCTTACAAGCGAGCTTGGGTTTGCCGGTGCGTTGGGCGCGGGTGCAGCCTGCCTGTGCCGGCGTGGTGCCCGCCTACACGGATATGACCCGTTTGGGGGTGGATCGCTGGCTGGCGACGCTCGTGGCTTTTGCCCGGTCAGACGGCGCCGCTGTGGTGCTGAGTGCGGGTAGTGCTTGGACAGTGGATTGGGTGGATGCGTCCGGCAGGCATCTGGGCGGCTGGATTGCGCCGGGATTGGAGCGGCTGCTGGGTAGCGTCTTTAACGATTTAGCGAGTGTGTTGACCCAGCCCTTGGCGGCGGTGGAGCCCATCGCCTTGCCCGCACCTGGCCGCTCGAGCGAGCAGTGCGTCTTGCAAGGTGTTGGCGCTCTTTGTCACGGTTGGGTGCAGCAAGTGGCGGCTCAGCCGGCTTCGATCGATGCAACTTGGTGGTTGACGGGCGGCAATGCGCCTTGGTTGGCGGCGGCCTTGACAGGGAGAGGCTATCGCAGCGAGGCGGAATTGGTTTTGGATGGCCTGGCTTATGCGCTGCCCACTGGCGAAAAAGGTGGTTTCGAATGAGGCTTCTAATCGAGGGGCTCTAATAATGAACAACGATCAGGACGGTGACGGGTGCGCTGGATAGTACTGTGTTTAGTGTTGATTAACGCCTTGATTTGGGGGTGGAATCACATGCGTCAGCAACCAGCGAAGATGGAGCCCGAAGCGCCTTTTGTGCCATCAGGTGCCAGCCTGATGACATTGGAAGAGCTTGCTGAGTCGCCCAGCTCTGACGTGGCTGTGGCGGCGATTGAGCGCGCGACCTCCTCGCTGGAGTCGATAGCGCCAGTGGTTCATTCGGTATCGTCGGGAGTCAGTGCCTCAGCAAACTCGGCGCGCGAGCCTTTATCGAGTGCGCTTGCTCGATCGGTTTCGCCTTCTTCGGCAATGACGGCCGAGTCAGAGGCCGCTGTGGCGGCTTCTTCGCAAGCCGGTGCTGTCGACGAGCAAGATTGTTATGTATTGGGGCCTTTTACAGTGGAATCTGAGCGAGAGGCGCTCATCAAGCGTTTTAAAGAGCTGCGGGTGATGTTGCTTGAGCAGTCCATTGAGACGAGTGCTGGCGAGCGGTTTTGGCTCTATTTGCCCCCGCGCGCCTCGCGCGAAGAGGCGAAAAACGACTTGGCCGTTTTGCAGCAACAGGGCATCGAGAGTTTTTTGATGAACGACGGGGAGCGCCGCCACGCCATTTCACTGGGACTCTTTAGCAAGGAGTCGTCAGCCAACACCGCCTTGGCGGCGTTGCAAAAAAAAGGGATTAATCCGCTGGTGCATCGCTATGAGCGGCGTGTGACTGAGCGATGGTTATGGGTGCATAAAGGTCAGCTTGATGCGGTGGGCGATGGACTTATCGCAAAAATGACTAAAAATATTACCGGCCTGGCGGCGAGCGAAAAAAAGTGTCGATTGCCTGTTGTGTCGGCAAGGTAGTTTCACTAGAATGCGCGTCCACGTTAAGGGGTGCCCTCTTGATGTGTTCGAAGTGCTGAATGCTGGCGTAGCTCAGTAGGTAGAGCAGCTGACTTGTAATCAGCCGGTCGGGGGTTCGATTCCTCTCGCCAGCTCCAGGCTTCGATGGCTGTCGCTGATTGCAGTGGCGCGCATGTTTCAACCTATAAAGTGGTTGACGCTTGTGCAGGGGTTCCCGAGTGGCCAAAGGGATCAGACTGTAAATCTGACGCGCGAGCTTCGGTGGTTCGAATCCACCCCCCTGCACCATTCACTATGCGGCGCGACTTGGTCGCCAAGTCAGCAGTAAGCTGCGTTGAGGCCGGTCTGCTGGCGCTTATTGCGCGAAAGCCGATTGAGTCGAGCGAGCTGTGCCAAGTTTTGATCAGTGCGCAAATGTGTCGCGGTATCCGGTTTTTTGTCGTGTGCGTGCATAGTTCAGTGGTAGAACCTCAGCCTTCCAAGCTGATGATGCGGGTTCGATTCCCGCTGCACGCTCCAGTTAAAAGCTCATATAGCTCAGTTGGTAGAGCACACCCTTGGTAAGGGTGAGGTCGGCGGTTCAAATCCGCCTATGAGCTCCAGATCGTCTTGCGCCGGGTGGTTTGTCGCCAGGTAGCCTATAGGCCAGTAGTTCAATTGGTAGAGCACCGGTCTCCAAAACCGGGTGTTGGGGGTTCGAGTCCCTCCTGGCCTGCCATATTTGGTTTTGCTTGCAGCGGTTTGTGCAGGTGGCGTTTGTGAAGGTTGAGATCCTGATTTCAGCCTTTTTGTTGTTGGTGAAAATGACGTTTTGGCATTCGGTTCGCGAAGGTGAGCCGGTATAGAGAGTCGACATGAATACGAGTGTGGAAACCCGAGAGTACAAGCTTGATGGCCTTAAGTGGCTACTGGTTGCGATCTTGGTGGCTGGCGGCGTCGCTGGCAACATGGTGTACGGCGAGCTGAATCTGGTGGTGAGAGTTGTTGCGCTCTTGGTGCTGGGTCTGGCGGCTGCCTTTGTTGCACTGCAAACAGCCAAGGGTGCGGCATTTTGGGAGCTGGTCAAGGCTGCGCGCCTTGAAATGCGCAAGGTGGTTTGGCCGACAAAGCCTGAAACTCACCAGACCACTTTGATGGTATTGATTGTTGTTGTGGTTGCGGCGATCGCACTTTGGGGGTTGGATTTGCTGTTTGGCAAGCTGGCCTCGTTGATTATTGGTTGATAGCTGGCTGAGGCTCTCATGGCAAAGCGTTGGTATGTGGTACACGCCTATTCCGGGTTTGAGAAAAAAGTTGCCGCCTCGCTGAAAGAGCGCATAGCGCTGCACGGCATGGAAGAGCACTTTGGTGACATTTTAGTCCCCACGGAAGAAGTGGTTGAGATGAAAGGCGGCCAGAAGCGCAAGTCTGAGCGAAAATTCTTCCCAGGTTATGTTCTCGTCAATATGGAGTTGAATGATGAGGCTTGGCATCTGGTAAAAGAAACGCCGCGGGTTATGGGTTTTATCGGGGGTAAAGCCGATAAGCCAGCGCCTATAACTGAAAAAGAAGCCAATCTGATTTTGCAGCGTGTAGATGATTCGGCCGATAAACCGAAGCCCAAAACCTTGTTCGAGCCGGGTGAAATGGTGCGAGTGGTTGATGGGCCCTTTAACGACTTTAATGGTGTCGTTGAGGAAGTTAACTACGATAAAAGCCGTTTGCGTGTTGCGGTATTGATTTTTGGTCGCTCGACCCCTGTCGAGTTAGATTTTGGCCAGGTCGAAAAAGCGGTTTAAAACAAAGAATTCTGGCCTTGAGCGTCTGCTCAGGGCTTTTTTGTGTCGAGTCTAGCTCGACTGGGGAGCCTGCGACGCTGATGGCCAGTCAGCTGAGGCGCTAACCCGTTACTGAGGAGTCTGTCATGGCAAAGAAAATTGACGCCTACATCAAACTGCAGGTTGCTGCAGGTAAGGCAAACCCAAGTCCACCCGTAGGCCCAGCTCTGGGTCAAAAGGGTGTCAACATTATGGAATTTTGTAAGCAATTTAACGCGCAAACACAAGACATCGAAGTCGGTTCACCCGTACCCGTTGTCATCACAGTGTATAGCGATAAAAGCTTCACCTTCGTGATGAAAACCCCACCGGCATCTTTTTTGTTGAAGAAAGCCGCAGGCATCAAAAGTGGTAGCAGCAAGCCAAACACCCAAAAAGTGGGCACTGTGACTCGCGCACAGCTTGAAGACATTGCAAAAATGAAAGCCGCTGATTTGACAGCCGCCGACATGGAAGCGGCAGTGCGTACGATTGCCGGTTCTGCGCGCTCAATGGGCTTAGAGGTTGAGGGGATTTAATCATGGCGAAAATCAGCAAACGTCAACGCATCATCAAAGACAAAGTCGACAGCACTAAACTGTATGGCATCGAAGAAGCTGTAGCGCTTTTAAAAGAATTGTCTACGGTTAAATTCGGCGAAACTGTCGATGTGGCCGTTAATTTAGGCATTGACCCACGCAAATCAGACCAAGTTGTCCGCGGTGCTACCACCTTGCCTCATGGCAATGGCAAAACCGTTCGTGTCGCTGTCTTCACCCAAGGCCCTAACGCTGAAGCGGTTAAGGCTGCTGGCGCTGAATATGTCGGCATGGAAGATTTGGCCGAAAAAATCAAAGGCGGCATGATGGATTTCGACGTAGTCGTCGCAGATCCTGCGGCAATGCGTGTTGTCGGTCAATTGGGCCAGGTGTTGGGTCCACGTGGTTTAATGCCCAACCCCAAAACCGGCACTGTGACGCCAGATGTTCTGACAGCCGTTAAAAATGCCAAAGCCGGTCAAGTGCGTTTTCGCGCGGACAAGGGCGGCATTGTGCACGGCGGTATTGGCAAGGTGACTTTTGACGTGAAAGCGCTGAAAGAAAACCTTGAAGCACTGCTGTCTGATCTCAAGCGTTTGAAGCCTGCTACATCCAAAGGTATTTACATTCGCAAAATTTATTTAAGCACCACCATGGGCCCTGGTTTGGCCATTGATGCGGCGTCTTTAGAGGCTTAATGCCTTGGCGCTTGCCCGTTGATGGGTGTCATGTCCGGCAGCCAGTAATTCGGTTGGTAGTGTGTAAGCTCGCTTAGCGGCGAGAAAAAACTTTGGGGTCCAGCCTGCTGGGCCGTCAAAGACCGTAGGTGAGCGTCTCTTAATGGCTGGACTGTTATCATCGGTTCGTCCGCCTACGCAGATGGTGAACCCTGTTCAGATCTCTGAACCTGTTTGTCACCAAGTGTTGACCCCGCTGTTTGGTCAGTGGGGTCTATTGTTTCTACCGGGTTCGCCCGGGTAATTCGAGGAGAAATCTCGTGGCATTAGGTCTTGAAGACAAAAAAGCGATAGTCGCCGAAGTCCAAGAGGCTGCCAAGAGTGCTTTGTCAGCAGTTGTGGCCGATTCACGTGGCGTAACTGTTAAACAAATGACTGCCTTGCGAAAAGAAGCGCGTGCGAACGGAGTCTGGTTGCGTGTTGTGCGCAACACTCTGGTGCGCCGTGCTGTAGAGGGCACTCCCTTTGAATGTCTGTCTGACAGCTTCAAAGGGCCAACTCTCATTGCGTTCTCGAAAGAGCATCCTGCCGCAGGTGCGCGTATTTTGCGCGACTTTGCGAAAGGTAATGATAAGTTTGAGCTGAAGGCCGCTTCTTATGAAGGGTCAGTCGTAGACGTTAATTTCTTGGCATCACTGCCAACCTACGACGAAGCCATCGCCAAACTGATGAGCGTGATGAAAGAGGCTGCCGCTGGCAAGTTGGTTCGTACTCTGGCCGCAATTCGCGATCAAAAAGAGCAACAAGCAGCCTGATTTGGGATTTTCCCAGTATCGGATTGCGAGGTTTAATTTCCGTTTTCGAGCGAAAGCTCATTATCTATAGGACTTGAGACATGTCTCTGACTAAAGAAGATATCATCAATGCCATTGCTGAGATGTCGGTAAAAGACGTCGTTGAACTGATCAGCGCAATGGAAGAAAAGTTTGGCGTAAGTGCTGCAGCAGCTGTTGCAGTGGTTGCTGGCGGTGATGCCGCTGCTGCGGTTGAAGAACAAACTGAGTTCAGCGTTGTTCTGGCCAGCGCAGGCGACAAGAAAGTGAACGTCATTAAGGCTGTTCGTGAAATCACCGGTCTTGGCCTGAAAGAAGCCAAAGCCATGGTTGACGAAGCGCCTTCAACCGTTAAAGAAGGTCTGTCCAAAGCGGATGCAGAAGCGGCTAAAGCCAAACTGGTAGAAGCTGGCGCAACTGTCGACCTGAAGTAATTGTGATCATCAAGTCCAATCGTTGATTGGCACTGGGCTAGCAGGTTTTGACCTGCTGGCCTTTTTCTGTTTTTCGGCTTGGTGGCTTTTAGCGCCAAGCCTGAGCGGATGCAGCGCCTGTGTATCCGGTCTGGATCAGTCCTAAAAATGGGGTTGATTCTTGAAAATGGGGTTTGACCCTGAGCGTAGCGGCTAATGCCCTACCCATGAAACCGCTGTAATGCGGCGAGGGCCTGCGGGCATCTTAGCCCAAGCGTTTTCGCGAAGATTGCATACCTAGTGACAAGCTGAGGAAATCTGATGGCTTACTCATATACTGAGAAAAAACGTATCCGCAAGGATTTTGGCAAGTTGCCTAATGTCATGGATGTGCCATTCCTCCTGGCAATACAACTCGACTCCTATCGAAATTTTACGCAAATTGATGTCGCACCCAATCAGCGCAAAGACATGGGTTTGCACGCCGCGTTTAAATCGGTATTTCCTATTGTCAGTTATTCTGGCAATGCGGCTCTAGAATACGTCAGCTACAACCTGGGTAAGCCAGTATTTGATGTGAGTGAGTGCGTTTTGCGCGGTGCCACCTATGCGGTGCCGCTGCGCGTTAAAGTGCGCCTCATTATTTATGACAAAGAATCCAGCACCAAAGCGATTAAGGACATTAAAGAGCAGGAAGTCTACATGGGCGAAATTCCGCTCATGACCGATAACGGTACCTTTGTGATTAACGGTACAGAGCGGGTGATAGTGTCGCAGCTACACCGTTCGCCGGGTGTGTTTTTTGAGCACGATAAGGGTAAAACCCATTCATCCGGTAAATTGCTCTACTCTGCGCGCATTATTCCTTACCGTGGCTCCTGGCTGGATTTTGAGTTTGATCCAAAAGATCTGGTTTACGTGCGCATCGACCGCCGCCGTAAATTGCCCGCAACCATATTGTTGCGCGCTTTGGGGTTCAGCTCGCAAAACATGCTCGATATGTTTTTTGATACCAGCAACTTCCGCTATGCCGAGGATGGCCAGTTGAAGTTGGAATTGGTGCCTGCGCGTCTGCGCGGCGACGTAGCCACTTTCAATATCTTGGACCGCGACGGCAATGTGATTGTGGAAGAAGGTCGCCGTATTACGGCGCGCCACATTAAACAGCTCGAAAAAGCCAATGTAACCGAGCTGGACGTTCCCGGTGATTACATTTTGGGTCGCAGTCTGGCGAAAGATATTGTCGATGAAAGCACGGGCGAAATCGTGGTGCCCTGCAACACTGAAATTACGGAAGACGTCATCAAACAGCTACGTGCCTTGGCGGTGAAGGAAGTCAAAACCCTTTACACCAACGAGCTGGATTGCGGCAGCTTTCTGTCAGAGACCTTGCGCATAGATCCCACTCGGACCCAGCTCGAGTCCTTGGTTGAAATTTACCGCATGATGCGCCCCGGCGAGCCACCCACCAAAGAGTCCGCCGAGACACTGTTTCAAAACCTGTTCTTTAGCCAAGAGCGCTATGACTTGTCGGCCGTTGGCCGCATGAAGTTTAACCGCCGCTTAGGCCGCGAAGATGAAACCGGTGAAGGCACTCTCTCGAACCAGGATATTGTCGACGTCTTAAAAACCTTGATTGCCATTCGTAACGGCAAGGGTGTAGTGGATGATATCGACCACTTGGGCAACCGCCGTGTGCGCTCTGTGGGTGAGATGTCTGAAAACCAATTCCGCGTGGGCTTGGTTCGTGTGGAGCGCGCCGTCAAAGAGCGCCTATCCATGGCAGAAAGCGAAGGCCTTATGCCGCAAGACTTGGTCAACGCCAAACCCGTTGCCGCTGCGGTGAAAGAGTTTTTCGGCTCCAGCCAGTTGTCGCAATTTATGGATCAAAACAACCCGCTGTCGGAAGTCACGCACAAGCGCCGTGTTTCTGCGTTAGGCCCAGGCGGTTTGACGCGTGAGCGCGCCGGCTTTGAGGTGCGCGACGTGCACCCAACGCATTACGGGCGCGTGTGCCCTATCGAGACGCCTGAAGGCCCGAACATTGGTTTGATCAACTCCCTTGCAACCTATGCTCGAACCAACCACTACGGCTTTATCGAAAGCCCGGTTCGCAAGGTCGTGAGCGGCAAAGTGACCGACCATATCGAGTATCTCTCGGCCATTAACGAGTCGCAGTTTGTGATTGCACAGGCCTCGGCCACCCTGAACGACCAAGGTGAGCTGATTGACGAGTTGGTGTCCTGCCGCCATATGAATGAATTTACGCTGGTATCACCCAGTGATGTTCAATATATGGATGTGTCGCCGCGTCAGGTAGTGTCAGTCGCTGCGTCCTTGATTCCTTTCCTGGAGCACGATGACGCCAACCGCGCGCTCATGGGCTCTAACATGCAACGTCAGGCAGTGCCGACGCTCAAAACCCAAAAGCCTCTTGTGGGTACGGGTATGGAGCGCAAAGTCGCCTCTGACTCGGGAGTGTGTGTTGTCGCCAAGCGTGGCGGTGTGGTCGACCGTGTTGACGCTGCGCGTATCGTTATTCGTGTTGCTAATGATGAGGTCGACGCCGGCGATGCGGGTGTGGATATCTACAATCTGATCAAATACACCCGGTCTAACCAAAATACGTGTATCAACCAGCGCCCCATAGTGCGTGCGGGCGATACCGTGTCGCGCGGTGATATTTTGGCTGACGGCCCCTCGGTCGATATGGGCGAGCTGGCCTTGGGCCAAAACATGCGCATCGCCTTTATGCCGTGGAATGGTTACAACTTCGAAGACTCGATTCTGGTTAGCGAGCGCGTGGTGCAGGACGATCGTTTCACCACTATCCATATCCAAGAGTTGACGTGTATTGCACGTGATACCAAGTTGGGCAGTGAGGAAATCACCGCCGATATTCCCAATGTCGGGGAAGCGGCGCTGTCGAAGCTGGATGAGTCCGGTATCGTCTACATTGGCGCAGAAGTTGGCCCTGGCGATATTCTGGTTGGCAAGGTGACGCCCAAAGGCGAAACCCAGCTGACGCCTGAAGAAAAACTCCTGCGCGCGATTTTTGGCGAAAAAGCCAGCGACGTTAAAGACACTTCTCTGCGTGTGCCAACCAGCACCAAAGGGACTGTGATTGACGTGCAGGTTTTCACCCGCGATGGATTGGAAAAAGATCAACGCTCGCGCGAGATCGAAAAGTCGCAGCTCGATCAGATTCGTAAAGATCTGAACGAAGAATACCGCATTGTCGAAACAGCGACTTTCGAGCGATTGCAGGCCGCTTTGGTCGGGCAAAAAGCCGCCGGCGGTAAAGGTGTTGCCAAAGGCAAAGCTGTTACCGATGAACAGCTGAATGCCTTGCCCAAAAAAGAGTGGTTCAAAATCCGCATGGAAGAGGATGCACTCAATGACATGCTCGACCGCGCCGAAGAAAGTTTGGGCGAGCGTCGCAAAGTGCTGGATGACCGTTTTGAAGACAAAAAATCCAAACTGGCAACCGGCGATGACTTGGCACCCGGCGTGTTGAAAATCGTTAAGGTCTACCTTGCGATTAAGCGCCGTATTCAGCCAGGCGACAAAATGGCCGGCCGCCACGGGAATAAAGGGGTTATCTCGGTGATCATGCCGGTTGAGGATATGCCCTACGACGAGCATGGCCAAACCGTTGATATAGTCCTGAACCCGCTGGGTGTGCCATCGCGCATGAACGTGGGCCAGGTGCTGGAGATGCACTTGGGTCTCGCAGCCAAAGGCTTAGGCGATAAGATCAATGCCATGCTGGAAGAGCAGCAAGCGGTTGCCAAGGTTCGTGATTTTCTGGAACAGATCTATAACCAGTCCGGTATTGCCAAAGATAAAGAAGACCTGGCGAGCTTGTCGGATGCCGAGATTCTTGAGCTGGCGCGCAACCTCCGCGAAGGGGTTCCCATGGCGACACCAGCCTTTGACGGTGCGAAAGAAACCGAAATCAAAGAATTGTTGCGCCTTGCCGGCTTGCCGGACTCTGGGCAGATGCAATTATTTGATGGCCGTACCGGCGATGCCTTCCAGCGCAAAACCACCGTGGGTTATATGTACATGCTGAAACTCAACCACCTCGTGGATGACAAGATGCATGCGCGCTCCACAGGTTCTTACAGCTTGGTCACGCAGCAACCCTTGGGCGGTAAAGCGCAATTCGGGGGTCAGCGTTTCGGGGAGATGGAGGTCTGGGCACTGGAGGCCTATGGCGCTGCCTACACCCTGCAAGAAATGCTGACGGTGAAATCAGACGATGTGAATGGCCGGACCAAAATGTATAAAAACATTGTGGATGGCGACCACCGCATGGAGCCCGGCATGCCCGAATCCTTCAACGTATTGATCAAAGAGATTCGGTCGCTGGGGATCAATATCGAATTGGAAGAAGACATCTAGTCTGCTCAGGCCCTAACCGGCCCCTTTATCCGCAATCGTTTAGGGGTGGCGCTCTGCGTCACCCCGTAAAGCATCCAGTGGAGGCATCACCTTGAAAGACATGCTCAGTATTTTGAAACCCCAAGGTCCGTCGGGCGAATTTAACGCCATACGCATTGGTTTGGCCTCGCCCGACATGATTCGTGCCTGGTCTTATGGTGAAGTCAAAAAGCCTGAAACCATCAACTACCGCACCTTTAAACCCGAGCGTGAAGGCCTTTTTTGCGCCAAGATTTTCGGCCCGGTCAAAGACTACGAGTGCTTGTGCGGCAAATATAAACGCATGAAGCACCGCGGCATCATTTGTGAAAAATGTGGCGTCGAAGTGACGCTGGCCAAAGTGCGCCGCGATCGCATGGGCCATATCGAATTGGCTGCACCCTGTGCGCACATTTGGTTTTTGAAATCCCTGCCAAGCCGCATTGGTTTGCTGCTCGATATGACGCTGCGCAGCATTGAGCGCGTGCTCTATTTTGAATCCTATGTTGTTGTGGATCCGGGCCTGACCACGCTTGAGCGCGGCCAGTTGTTAACGGATGAGCAGTACTTTGAAGCCATTGAGCAATTTGGTGACGACTTCGAAGCCAAAATGGGCGCTGAAGCGATTCAGCGCTTGATGCAAGACATCGACTTGGAAGCGGAAGCGCAAATGTTGCGCGAAGAAATTCCGACGACCAATTCCGAAACCAAAATCAAGAAGTTATCTAAGCGCCTGAAGCTCATTGAAGCGTTTGTGGCCTCTGGCAATAAACCCGAGTGGATGGTGCTGGAAGCGCTGCCCGTACTGCCGCCGGATTTGCGCCCCTTGGTGCCGCTGGATGGTGGTCGTTTTGCGACCTCGGATCTCAATGATCTCTACCGCCGCGTCATCAACCGTAACAACCGTTTGAAGCGCCTGCTGGATCTGAACGCGCCCGATATTATCGTGCGCAACGAAAAACGCATGCTGCAAGAAGCGGTTGACGCCCTCCTGGACAACGGCCGTCGCGGTCGCGCTATCACAGGTTCCAACAAGCGCCCACTCAAATCCTTGGCCGATATGATCAAGGGTAAACAAGGTCGCTTCCGTCAAAACCTCTTGGGTAAACGCGTTGACTACTCCGGTCGTTCGGTGATTGTGACAGGCCCGACACTGCGCCTGCATCAGTGCGGCCTGCCCAAGAAAATGGCGCTCGAGTTGTTTAAGCCCTTTATTTTCAGCAAGCTGGAATTGCGCGGCCTCGCCACAACGATCAAAGCGGCTAAAAAGATGGTTGAGCGTGAAGAGCCAATTGTCTGGGATATTCTGGACGACGTGATTCGCGAACATCCCGTATTGCTCAACCGTGCGCCAACACTCCACCGCTTGGGTATTCAAGCGTTTGAGCCCGTGCTGATTGAAGGCAAGGCCATTCAATTGCACCCGTTGGTCTGCGCTGCATACAACGCCGACTTCGACGGCGACCAAATGGCCGTGCACGTTCCTTTGACCATTGAGGCCCAGCTCGAAGCGCGTGCGCTCATGATGTCAACCAACAACATTCTGTCACCCGCGTCTGGTGAACCCATCATAGTGCCGTCTCAGGACGTGGTGCTGGGCTTGTATTGGATGACGCGTGAGCGCGTCAATGCGCTTGGCGAAGGCATGATTTTTTCGGATACCAAAGAAGTGTCGCGCGCCTACTATGCCGGCCGCGTGGACTTGCAAGCGAAAATCCGTTGCCGTGTTCGCCAGGTCATTATGAGCGAAGACGGTGAAACGGAAGAAATCACCAGCATTCTGGATACCACCGTCGGTCGTGTGCTCTTGTGGGAAATTGTGCCAGAGGGCATACCCTTTGAGCTGGTTAACCGCAACATGGTGAAAAAGGCCATCTCCGGTATTTTGAATTACTGTTATCGCATTGTCGGCTTGAAGGCCACGGTGATTTTTGCCGACCGCTTGATGTATACCGGTTACGACTTCTCCACCAAATCGGGCTCGTCGATTGGTGTGAACGACTTTGAAATCCCCGCCGCCAAGCCAGAAATCATTGGCCGCGCTGAAGCCGAAGTGAAAGAAATTGAAGCTCAATACGCGTCAGGTCTTGTGACTCAGGGCGAGAAGTACAACAAGGTGATCGATATTTGGTCGCGCGCTAACGACCTGGTCGCCAAGTCGATGATGGAGGGTATTTCCACCGAAGCGGTTGTGAATAAAGCCGGTGAAAACGTCAAGCAGCCGTCTTTTAACTCGGTCTTTATGTATGCCGACTCAGGCGCACGGGGCAGTCCGGCGCAGATTCGCCAGTTGGCGGGTATGCGCGGTTTGATGGCCCGTCCAGACGGCTCTATTATCGAAACCCCCATCACGGCTAACTTCCGGGAAGGCTTGAACGTACTGCAGTACTTCATTTCCACCCACGGTGCGCGTAAAGGTCTTGCCGATACCGCCCTGAAAACCGCTAACTCCGGTTACTTGACTCGTCGTTTGGTCGACGTGGCGCAAGATGTGGTGATCACGGAAGTCGATTGCGGCACTGACAATGGTTTGACCATGAGCCCGGTCATTGAAGGCGGCGATGTTATCGAATCCTTGGGTGACCGTATTCTAGGCCGTGTGGTTGCCAAAGATGTGATGCGGGCAGGTTCTGACGAAATTCTCGTCCCGGCCGGCACCATGGTCGATGAAAAATGGATCGAGCGCATTGAGCAGATGGGTATCGATGAGGTGGTGGTGCGTTCAGCTATTACCTGTGAGACCCGTTACGGTATTTGTGCTCAATGTTACGGCCGTGACTTGGCGCGTGGCCATCGTGTCAATGTGGGTGAAGCCATTGGTGTTATCGCCGCCCAATCAATTGGTGAGCCTGGCACACAGCTCACCATGCGGACTTTCCACATTGGTGGTGCGGCTAGCCGGGCGTCAGCGGTTGACAATGTTCAGGTCAAACAAGAAGGTACCGTTCGCCTGCACAACCTGAAGGTTGTTGTGCGTGAAGACGGCAACCTGGTTGCGGTATCCCGCTCAGGCGAGATTGCGGTAGCCGATGGTGCCGGTCGCGAGCGCGAGCGCTACAAGATCCCTTATGGCGCCATGATTACCGTGCGCGAAGGGGCCAAAGTCGATGGCGGCGCTATTATCGCCAAATGGGACCCGCACACTCACCCCATCGTCGTTGAAATGGCGGGTCGTGTTGTGCTGAGTGGTATGGAAGATGGTTTGTCTATCCGTCGTCAGCAAGACGCCGTTACGGGTTTGTCGTCGCTGGAGGTGCTGGACCCCGGTGAGCGCCCAGCCGCTGGTAAAGACCTGAAACCTGCTGTGACCCTGGTGGATGCGAGTGGTAAAGAGCTGTTGCTGCCCAACACCAATCAACCCGTGCACTACATGTTGCCGCCCAAGGCGATCTTAAGCTTGGCCGATGGTGACACCGTCTGCGTGGGTGACATCATTGCGCGTATCCCGCAGGAAGGCTCCAAAACCCGCGATATCACCGGGGGCTTGCCACGGGTTGCTGACTTGTTTGAAGCCCGCAAACCCAAAGAGCCTGCGATCTTGGCTGAAATATCAGGCACCGTGGCCTTTGGTAAAGAAACCAAAGGCAAGCGCCGCTTGATCATCACCCCGCACAATGGCGAAGTGCTGGAAGATGGCTCAACGCATTACGAAGCCTTGATTCCTAAGCACCGTCAATTGACCGTGTTTGAAGGTGAAACGGTGAATAAAGGTGAGGTGGTGTCGGATGGTCCGGCGAATCCACATGACATTTTGCGTTTGAAAGGCGTTGAGGCTCTAGCCAACTACATCACGAATGAAATTCAGGATGTATACCGCCTGCAAGGCGTGAAGATCAACGATAAGCATATCGAAGTGATCGTTCGCCAGATGCTGCGCAAAGTCGAAGTCACCGAGATGGGCGACTCCGAATACGTGAAGGGTGAGCAGGTCGAATATGCGCGCATTCTGGAGGCCAACGAGCGCTTGCGCGGCGATAGCCGGCAGCCTGCGCGTTACTTCCGCGAATTGCTGGGTATCACCAAGGCGTCATTGGCGACCGAGTCCTTTATTTCGGCGGCGTCCTTCCAAGAGACGACACGTGTTCTTACAGAGGCCGCTGTTACCGGGAAAATGGACACCTTGCGCGGCTTGAAAGAAAACGTCGTGGTGGGGCGCTTGATTCCGGCCGGTACCGGCTTGGCCTATCATGCGGCGCGACGTGCGCGACGTGCTGAAGAAGCGGCATCTGCGCCAGAAACGGTCAGCGCAGCAGAAGTCGAAGCCGCCTTGACGGAGGCCTTTCGCGCTTCCATCAGTGCGGATGCGGATTAAAACGCTGTTGCTTGACCTTGTAGGGTGACGCCAGTAGAATGCGCCACCCGCAAATAGCGGGTGGGTGGCTTTCAGTTTTTTAAGCCCCCCGCTTTGTCTTTAACGGCCACCTAGTGGCAATCAATATTTTGGAGTTTTTTTCATGGCAACGATCAACCAGTTGGTTCGTAAGCCGAGAAAACGTAAAGCGCAGAAGAGCGATGTACCTGCATTGCAAAACTGTCCTCAGCGTCGCGGTGTTTGCACCCGCGTTTACACCACTACACCGAAAAAGCCTAACTCAGCCTTGCGTAAAGTATGTCGCGTGCGCTTGACCAGCGGCTTTGAAGTGACGTCCTACATTGGTGGTGAAGGGCACAACTTGCAAGAGCACAGTGTGGTGTTAATCCGTGGTGGTCGTGTTAAAGACTTGCCCGGTGTGCGCTATCACACAGTGCGCGGCGCCTTGGATACTTCTGGCGTGGCCAAGCGTACTCAAGGTCGTTCTAAGTACGGTGCCAAGCGACCTAAGAAATAAGCAGGTTGCTTAACGTTTTCACGATTTATGATCCAGTAAGGCTGAGCCAAGTCTCAGATAGTCCTGAATTAGAGCGAGTTTAGATATGCCAAGAAGACGCGTCGCCGCCAAGCGAGAAGTGCTGCCGGATCCCAAGTTCGGAAGCCAAGTGTTGGCGAAATTCATGAACCACGTGATGATCAGTGGTAAAAAATCTGTCGCCGAGCGCATTGTGTATGGTGCGCTTGAGGTAGTAAAAGAAAAGTCTGGTAAAGACGCACTCGAGGTTTTCCAAACAGCTTTGGATAACGTCGCCCCGATGGTTGAGGTGAAATCTCGCCGTGTGGGTGGTGCGACCTATCAGGTTCCCGTTGAGGTCCGTCCTGCCCGTCGCGCCGCTTTGGCGATGCGCTGGTTGGTAGAGTACTCACGTGGACGAGGCGAAAAATCCATGCCCTTGCGTTTAGCGGGTGAAATTATGGATGCCTCTCAAAGTAAGGGTGCAGCTGTGAAGAAGCGTGAAGACGTTCATCGCATGGCTGAAGCGAACAAGGCGTTCTCGCATTTTCGCTTCTAATTATCCGGTTCCGCATTCTTGTGGACTCGAAAAGGCAGCGCAGGCTGCCTTTTCCCTTATAAGCGCAATGCGCTTTCCTAATTGAAAACCATTTCGGGGTTGTTTGTGGCTCGTAAGACTCCCATTGCACGCTATCGCAACATTGGCATTTGTGCGCACGTCGATGCTGGTAAGACCACGACAACTGAGCGCGTGCTCTTTTACACCGGTATTTCGCACAAAATTGGCGAAGTGCATGACGGTGCCGCAACCATGGATTGGATGCCGCAAGAGCAGGAGCGCGGCATTACGATTACCTCTGCGGCGACCACCTGTTTTTGGCAGGGGATGAGTAAACAGTTTGACGAGCACCGTATCAATATTATCGATACGCCCGGTCACGTTGATTTCACTATTGAGGTTGAGCGGTCCCTGCGGGTTCTGGATGGGGCTGTGGTGGTGTTGTGCGCCTCCTCCGGAGTGCAACCGCAGACGGAAACTGTCTGGCGCCAAGCCAATAAATACGCTGTGCCGCGTATCGTGTTTGTCAACAAAATGGACCGTACCGGTGCGGATTATTTACGCGTTCTGAGCCAAATGCGCCAGCGTCTCGGGGCTAATCCTGTTGCGCTGCAAATGGTGATTGGTGCTGAAGAGCACTTTAAAGGTGTTGTGGATCTCATCAAACAAAAGGCCATTTATTGGAATGAATCGGATCAAGGGGCCAGCTTCCGTTATGATGTGATCCCGGCTGAGCTTGAGGATATTTGTACAAAATTGCGCGAGCAATTGTTAGATGCGGCCGCCGAAGCCAGCGAAGAGCTGATGGAAAAATACCTGGAGCAAGGTGAGCTGTCGGAGGACGAGATTAAAGCGGCAATTCGCCAGCGTACCCTTGCCAATGAGATTATTCCGGTTTTGGGTGGGTCGGCCTTTAAGAATAAAGGGGTTCAGGCGGTTCTTGACGCCGTGATTGAGTATCTGCCGGCACCCAATCAAGTCAAGCCCATTGAGGGCGTCCTCGACGACAAAGACAATACGCCGGCCGTGCGGCGGGCGGACGATGCCGAACCCTTTGCCGCCCTGGCCTTTAAAATAGCGACAGATCCCTTTGTGGGGACTCTGACCTTCTTTCGAGTCTATTCCGGTTCGCTGAAACAAGGCGATATGGTCTACAACCCGATAAAGGGTAAAAAAGAGCGGATTGGTCGTATGGTGCAGATGCACGCCAACCAGCGCACAGAAATTAGCGAAGTCTGGGCCGGCGATATTGCGGCCGGCATCGGATTTAAAGATGTGACTACGGGCGATACGCTCTGCGATCACAATGCGGTCATTACGTTAGAAAAAATGGACTTTCCGGAGCCGGTGATTTCGGTAGCCGTCGAGCCCAAAACGCAGGCCGACCAAGAAAAAATGGGTGTGGCGCTTGGGCGTCTGGCGCAGGAAGATCCCTCTTTTCGCGTAAAAACCGACCCCGAAACCGGCCAGACGATTATTTCCGGCATGGGCGAATTGCATCTCGATATTATCGTTGATCGCATGAGCCGCGAATTTGGGGTCCAGGCCAATATTGGTAAGCCGCAGGTGGCCTATCGGGAGGCGATTAAACAGACTTCGGAAATTGAAGGTAAGTTTATCCGTCAGACGGGAGGCCGTGGCCAGTACGGCCATTGCTGGATTCGGTTTGAGCCAGTTGCGGCCGGGGAGCCGGAAGGGTTGGTATTTGCCAATGAATTGGTGGGTGGGGTGATTCCTAAAGAATTTATTCCTGCCATCCAAAAAGGCATCGAAGAACAGATGAAAAACGGCGTTCTGGCGGGCTATCCGCTCTTGGCTTTAAAGGCCACCGTCTACGATGGCAGCTATCACGATGTTGACTCTTCTGAAATGGCCTTTAAGATTGCTGCCTCCATGGCAACGAAGAAGCTAGCTCAGTTGGGTGGTGCTGCTCTGTTAGAGCCGCTGATGAAGGTTGAAGTCGTCACACCCGAAGCCAATATGGGCGATGTGGTGGGTGACCTTAACCGTCGACGTGGTTTGATTTTAGGTATGGATGAAAGTGTTTCCGGTAAGGTTGTCACAGCTGAAGTACCTTTGGCAGAAATGTTTGGCTATGCAACGGCCTTGCGTTCTGCAACACAGGGTCGTGCTACATACGCGATGGAATTCTGTCGATATGCAGAAGCCCCTAGCAATGTTGCACAGGAAATCATCGCTAAGAATGGTACCGGCGACTATTGATTTTTAAACTCACTTCACTTAAGTAATTCCTAAGAGGACTTTAAAAGTGGCAAAAGAAAAATTTGAACGCAGTAAACCCCATGTCAACGTCGGTACTATTGGCCACGTAGACCATGGAAAAACCACTCTCACGGCAGCTTTGACCAAAGTCTGTGCAGAAGCCTACGGCGGCAGCGCTGTGGCTTTTGACGGTATTGACAAGGCGCCCGAAGAAAAAGCGCGTGGTATTACCATTTCTACCGCTCACGTAGAGTATCAATCAACTGCACGCCACTACGCTCACGTAGACTGCCCAGGCCACGCTGACTATGTTAAAAACATGATCACCGGCGCGGCACAAATGGACGGTGCGATTTTAGTGTGCGGAACCACTGACGGCCCAATGCCACAAACGCGCGAACACATTTTGTTGTCTCGCCAGGTTGGTGTTCCCTACATCGTTGTGTTTCTGAACAAGGCCGACTTGCTTGCTGAAGACTGCGGTGGCTTTGCCACTGACGAATACAACGAAATGTTGGAATTGGTCGAGATGGAAATTCGCGACCTGCTCAGCACCTACGAATTCCCCGGTGACGATACCCCCATCATTCCAGGCTCTGCCCTGATGGCGTTGAATGGCAAAGACGAAAATGGTCTGGGTGTTTCTGCGGTGAAAAAACTGGTAGAAGCTTTGGATAACTACATTCCTGAGCCAGAGCGCGCGATTGATCGGCCTTTCTTAATGCCAATCGAAGACGTTTTCTCTATCTCGGGTCGCGGTACCGTAGTGACTGGTCGTGTTGAGCGCGGCATCGTGAAAGTCGGCGAAGAGATCGAAATCATCGGTATTCGTGCGACAACAAAAACCACCTGTACCGGTGTTGAGATGTTCCGTAAGCTGCTTGACGAAGGTCGTGCTGGTGAGAACGTCGGTGTTCTGTTGCGCGGCACCAAGCGTGAAGACGTAGAGCGCGGTCAAGTATTGGCCAAGCCAGGTTCAATCAAGCCGCACACCAAGTTTGAAGCCGAAGTGTACGTGTTGTCGAAAGAAGAAGGTGGTCGTCACACGCCTTTCTTCAAAGGCTACCGTCCACAGTTCTACTTCCGTACCACTGACATCACTGGCGCTGTAGAGCTTCCAGAAGGTGTTGAGATGGTTATGCCAGGCGACAACATCAAGATGAACGTCACCCTGATCAACCCCGTTGCGATGGACGAAGGTTTACGCTTCGCGATTCGTGAAGGTGGCCGCACAGTGGGCGCCGGTGTCGTAGCCAAAATCACTGAATAAGTTATTTGGCGAGCATAAAAAAGGAGGCTTAGGCCTCCTTTTTTATTTTGTGATCCGGGTTTGTCAGGCGTATTCATTTGAGTGGTTGACAACTGATCTTGGCATCAATAGAATGCCGCCTCCATTTTGGGTAGGTCTTGCACCTGCTCAGAGTTCTTTAAAAATGACTGGAGTTTTGGTTCAAATGCAGAATCAACGCATACGAATTCGTCTTAAAGCGTTTGATCACAAGTTGATTGACGCTTCGACACAAGAAATTGTGGAGACTGCCAAGCGTACTGGCGCGCAAGTCCGAGGCCCTATTCCTCTGCCAACCCGCAAAGAGCGTTTCACAGTTTTGATTTCTCCTCACGTGAATAAAGATGCGCGTGATCAATACGAAATTCGCACTCACAAGCGACTTCTCGATATTGTTGAACCAACCGAAAAAACCGTAGATGCACTCATGAAGCTGGACCTTGCAGCTGGTGTTGAAGTGCAGATTAGTCTCGGTTAAGTGAACTCCATACCAGCCCCTTAACGGCCAGTTCCATTCAGGGGTGTGTAACGCTCTGTAATGGGCGGCCATAGCGGGTGATAGCCCCGTACACTTGAGGTTAATAACATGACAATTGGTATTGTCGGCCGTAAAAGCGGCATGACACGTATATTTACAGAAGATGGTCTTTCCATTCCTGTCACTGTGATTGAGGTAGAGCCCAATCGCATCACCCAGGTGAAGAATGCGGAAACCGATGGTTACCAAGCTGTTCAGGTTGCCATAGGGTCTCGTCGAGCCTCCCGTGTAAGTCAAGCGCAAAAAGGTCATTTCGAAAAGGCTGGTTCAGAAGCTGCTGAGCTTTTGGTTGAGCTGCGCAATGACGCTGGCGAAGCTTTTGAAGTTGGTGCGCAAATTAGCGTGACAGCCTTTGAAGCAGGCCAAAAAGTTGATATTACAGGTCAATCAAAAGGTAAGGGTTACGCCGGTGCCATTAAGCGTTGGAATTTCCGCGCTCAAGACACTACGCACGGCAACTCTTTGTCTCACCGTGCGCCCGGTTCAATTGGTCAGTGCCAAACGCCTGGTCGTGTCTGGAAGGGCAAAAAAATGTCTGGCCATATGGGTAACGAGCGCGTGACAACGCAAAACCTTGAAATCGTCAGGGTAGATGCCGAGCGCAATTTGTTGCTCATCAAAGGCTCGGTGCCGGGTGCGCCAGGTGGTAGCGTGATTGTTCGCCCTGCCGTCAAAGTGCGTAAAGACGCGTAATTTCCTAGGGGGTCGACCATGGAATTAAAAATCGCAACGCCAACGGGCGCGAATGGGACCGTTTCGGTTTCAGATGTGGCCTTTGGTAAAGAATTTAATCAAGACTTGGTGCATCAGGCGGTTGTTGCTTATATGGCCGGCGCTCGCCAAGGCACTAAAGCTCAAAAAACCCGTTCTGAAGTGTCTGGCGGCGGGAAAAAGCCTTTCCGTCAAAAGGGCTCTGGTCGTGCGCGAGCCGGTACTATTCGTAGCCCCTTGTGGCGTTCGGGTGGTGTGACCTTCGCGGCTAAGCCACGCAGTTTTGATCAGAAGTTAAATAAGAAAATGTATCGCGCAGCTTTGCGTTGCATTTTGTCCGAGTTAAACCGTCAAGAGCGTTTGATGATCGTCGAGAGCTTTGATCTCGAGGTGCCAAAAACCAAAGCGCTTGTTGCGAAATTAAACGAATACAACCTCAGCGATGTATTGATTGTGAGCCAGGACGTCAGCGAAAACCTGTATCTTGCCGCGCGCAATCTGCATAAAGTTGATGTGCGTGATGCTCAGGGTGTTGATCCTGTCAGCTTGATTCGCGCTGAAAAAGTGGTTGTGACAGTTGCCGCCCTGAAACAACTTGAGGAGGCCTTAGTATGAGCACAGAACGTTTATATAAAGTCCTGTTGGGCCCAGTCGTTTCTGAGAAATCGGCGCGCGTAGCAGAAATTGCAAACCAAGTGGTTTTTAAGGTTCTGCCCAATGCGAGCAAGCCTGAAATTAAAGCCGCGGTAGAGCAGCTGTTTGGCAAAGAAGTATTAGATGTACGCACTGCCAATGTTAAAGGCAAGACTAAGCGCACGCGTTATGGTCTTGGCAAGCGCAGCGACTGGAAAAAAGCCTATGTGCGTTTAGCGGAAGGTCAAGATCTTGATCTGTTGTCGCCAGAGGCAGGAGCATAATAAATGGCTATTGTAAAACGTAAACCGACTTCTCCAGGTCGCCGCTTTGTTATTAGTGTGGTGAATCCTGATTTGCACAAGGGTGCTCCACATGCGCCTTTGTTGGAAAAGAAATCCAAGACAGGTGGTCGAAACAATAATGGCCGTATCACCACGCGCCATGTTGGTGGTGGCCATAAACAGCATTATCGATTAGTCGATTTTCGTCGTAATAAAGACGGAATTCCTGCGACTGTTGAGCGCATTGAATATGATCCGAACCGAACGGCATTTATCGCTTTGGTGTGTTATGCCGATGGTGAGCGTCGATACATACTGGCTCCGAAAGGTCTGGCAGCGGGCGATGTGGTTCAGTCAGGTGATGCAGCGCCTATCAAAGTGGGCAATACCTTACCGTTGCGTAATATGCCTGTTGGTAGCGTTCTTCATAACGTTGAGTTGAAGCCCGGTAAGGGTGGCCAGATTGCGCGCTCAGCAGGTGCTAGCGTTCAGCTGGTTGCGCGTGAAGGGGCTTATGCAACGGTGCGTTTGCGCTCAGGCGAGATGCGTAAAGTGTTGAGCGAGTGCCGCGCAACCCTGGGTGAAGTGTCAAACAGTGAGCACAATTTGCGTTCATTGGGCAAGGCGGGTGCTAAGCGTTGGCGCGGTGTTCGTCCGACGGTTCGCGGTGTGGCAATGAACCCAGTTGATCACCCAATGGGTGGCGGCGAAGGGCGTACATCGGGTGGTCGTCATCCTTGTACACCTTGGGGCGTGCCCACTAAGGGTTATAAAACCCGTAAGAATAAGCGTACCGACAAGATGATCGTTCGCGGTCGTAAGCAAAAATAACGGCCGTTAACCCAACAAAGAGAGGAACCTGCTGTGCCACGTTCACTTAAAAAAGGCCCCTTCATTGACCATCACCTGTTAAAAAAGGTTGAAGTGGCTGCCGAAAAAAATGACCGTCGTCCGATCAAAACCTGGTCGCGCCGATCAATGATTCTCCCCGAAATGGTAGGTCTGACCATCGCTGTTCACAATGGTCGCTTACATGTTCCCGTTTCAATTAATGAAGAAATGGTTGGACACAAATTGGGTGAATTCGCTGCAACGCGTACCTATAAAGGTCACATTGCAGATAAAAAAGCCAAGCGCTAATTGCGTGAGAACCACGAGGTATTTCCGATGGAAGTAGCAGCAAAGCATAAAGGTGCTCGCATCTCTGCGCAAAAGGCGCGATTGGTGGCTGATCAGATCAGGGGCAAGCGCGTTGAAGATGCGCTGAACATTCTGACGTTTAGCAACAAAAAAGGTGCAGACCTTATTAAGAAAGTACTGGAGTCCGCCATTGCCAACGCTGAGCACAACGAAGGCGCCGACGTGGACGAACTCAAGGTGTCTACCATCTTCGTAGACGAAGGTATAACTATGAAGCGGATAATGCCGCGCGCTAAAGGTCGAGCTGATCGTATCTCTAAGCGTAGCTGTCACATTACCGTTAAAGTAGCTGACAAGTAAGAGAGCGGACGTTATGGGTCAAAAAGTACATCCGACAGGCATTCGTCTCGGAATCGTTAAAAAACATACCTCTATATGGTATGCCGGCAAAGATCAGTACGCTGATAAGTTGTATACCGATATCACTGTGCGCGAATACATTCAAAAGTCGCTTGCGCATGCGTCTGTTAGCCGTGTCGATATCGAGCGTCCTGCAAATACCGCCCGCATTACTATCCACACGGCGCGCCCCGGTATCGTTATCGGTAAAAAAGGCGAAGATGTGGAGAAGCTGCGAGCAGAAATTTCTAAGCGTATGGGTGTGCCTGTGCACATCAATATTGAAGAAATTCGTAAGCCTGACTTGGATGCAACTTTGGCTGCGCAGAGTGTTGCGCAACAGCTGGAGCGCCGTGTGATGTTCCGTCGTGCTATGAAGCGCGCGGTACAAAATGCGATGCGTCAAGGCGCCGAGGGAGTCAAAATTCAAGTGAGTGGTCGCTTGGGTGGAGCTGAAATTGCTCGCACCGAGTGGTACCGCGAAGGTCGTGTGCCTCTGCATACTTTGCGCGCTGACATTGACTACGCCACAGCAGAAGCTTCTACAACTTACGGCATTATTGGCGTAAAAGTGTGGATCTTCAAAGGCGAAGTGATTGGCGGTTTCGAAGAGGCGGACGCTAATCAAAAGAAAAAGAGCTCAAGGTAAGGGGTACGCACCATGTTACAACCTAAGCGTACGAAATTTCGTAAGCACATGAAGGGCCGCAACCGCGGTCTCGCACAACGCGGTTCAAAAGTAAGCTTTGGTGAGTTTGCACTCAAAGCCATTGCTCGCGGCCGCATTACAGCTCGCCAAATTGAGGCGGCACGTCGCGCCATGACTCGTCATATTAAGCGCGGTGGAAAAATTTGGATTCGCGTGTTTCCTGACAAGCCGATCACAGCAAAACCCTTGGAAGTTCGTATGGGTAGCGGTAAAGGCAGTGTTGAATATTGGGTTTGCCAAATTCAACCCGGAAAAGTTCTGTATGAAATGGAAGGTGTTTCAGAAGAATTAGCCCGTGAAGCCTTTGCCTTGGCAGCCGCTAAGTTGCCAGTTGAAACAACGTTTGTTAAACGATCGGTGATGTAATGAAAGCGCAAGAACTCCGCGAAAAATCAGTCGAAGCGTTGAACAGCGAATTGCTCGCGCAGCTGCAACAGCAGTTCAAGCTTCGCATGCAAGCGTCTACGGGCCAGCTGCAGCAAACTCATTTGGTTCGCCAAGTGCGTCGCGACATTGCTCGTATTAAAACAGTGCTCGCAGAAAAGGCAGGTAAATAAGATGTCTGACAATAAACTCGTTCGTACATTGAGCGGTCGCGTGGTGAGCGACAAAATGGATAAATCCATTGTTGTCCTGATCGAACGCCGCGTTAAGCATCCTATTTACGGCAAATATGTTAGCAAGTCGACCAAGATCAAGGCGCATGACGAAAACAACGAATGCCGTCTAGGGGATTTGGTGACTATCGCTGAATCGCGTCCGATTTCAAAAACTAAAGCTTGGGCTTTAGTGAAGATTGAAGAGCGCGCAGCGGCGATTTAATCCGCTACCAGAAAGCTTTGGAGATAAACAATGATTCAGACTCAATCCTATCTCGAAGTAGCGGACAACACCGGTGCACGTCGTGTGATGTGTATTAAGGTGTTGGGCGGTTCACACCGCCGTTACGCTGCTATCGGCGACATAATTAAAGTCACCGTGAAGGAAGCAATTCCTCGCGGAAAAGTAAAAAAAGGCCAAGTGATGAATGCCGTGGTTGTTCGCACCCGCAGTGGCATTCGCCGTGGTGATGGCTCGCTAATTCGTTTTGATGACAACGCCGCTGTGTTGCTCAACAACAAGCTGGAGCCCATCGGTACGCGCATATTCGGCCCTGTAACCCGTGAGCTTCGAAGCGAGAAGTTCATGAAAATTATTTCTTTGGCGCCCGAAGTGCTTTAAGCACACCGGTAATTAGAGGACGGGTTAATGCGTAAAATTAAACGTGATGACGAAGTTGTTGTAATCACCGGTCGCGACAAAGGAAAACGAGGCAAAGTGACTCGTGTATTTTCTGACGGTCGCTTGCTAGTCGCCGGTGTTCACATCGTGAAAAAACACCAAAAGCCAAACCCTCAAGCTGGCATTGCTGGTGGCATTATTGAAAAAGAGGTCCCGATCGATGCGTCTAACGTGGCGATTTATAATTCTGCCACGCAAAAAGCTGATCGAGTTGGTTTTAAAGTGTTGGACGATGGGCGCAAGATTCGTGTGTTCAAGTCCAATGGCGAGGCGGTAGACGCGTAAGCGCACTGAGAGATTATGGCCAGGCTGCAAGAACGTTATAAAAGTGAAATAGCGCCTAAGCTCCAACAAGAGCTTGGGATCGAAAATGTAATGGAAATCCCCCGCATCACCAAGATCACCATCAACATGGGCGTTGGTGAAGCGGTTGGCGATAAAAAAGTGTTAGATCACGCCGTTAATGACATGCAAAAAATTGCTGGTCAAAAACCTGTTGTGACTTTAGCTCGCCGATCAATTGCTGCCTTTAAGATTCGCGAAGGTTGGCCAATTGGCTGCAAAGTGACGCTGCGTCGTGAAAAGATGTACGAGTTTTTGGATCGTTTAGTCAGTGTGGCGATTCCTCGAATTCGTGACTTCCGTGGTATTAGCCCGAAGCAGTTTGACGGCCGTGGTAATTTCTCAATGGGGGTTTCTGAGCAAATCATATTCCCAGAGATCGATTACGACAAAATCGACAAGCTGCGTGGATTGGATATTTGTATTTCCACCACTGCTCGTACCGATGAAGAAGGCCGTGCGCTGTTAAAAGCGTTTAACTTCCCCTTCAAAGGCTAATAGGAGCAAGTGAGAAATGGCTAAAAAATCAATGATTGCCCGCGAAGTCAAGCGCGCTAAGCAAGTTAAAAAAGATGCCAGCAAACGTGAGGCGTTAAAAACAGTCATTCAAAGCACCAGCGCTTCAGAAGGCGAAGTGTGGGATGCGATGTTGAAACTGCAAAAGCTGCCTCGCGATGGCAGCCCATCACGCATCCAGCGTCGTTGCCGCATCACGGGCCGCCCACACGCGGTCTATCGCAAGTTCGGTCTTTGCCGTAATAAATTGCGCGAAGCCGCGATGCGCGGTGATGTTCCAGGTCTGGTTAAGGCCAGTTGGTAAGCTTGTCGGGAGCATAAAAAATGAGCATGCAAGATCCTTTAGCGGATATGCTGACGCGTATCCGCAATGCGCAAATGGTCGGTAAAGCGGCCGTTGCCATGCCTTCTTCAAAATTGAAAGCGAGTGTTGCTCGCGTTCTTCAGGAAGAGGGTTACATTGCTGGCTTCGCCATTAACGGTGAAGCCAAGCCAGAGCTAACCATCGAATTAAAGTATTTCGACGGCAAGCCAGTTATTGCAGAAATTGATCGTGTGAGCCGTCCTGGCCTGCGCGCTTATGCAGGCAAAACCAGCTTACCAAGTGTTCGCGGCGGTTTGGGTGTTGCAATAGTGACAACCAGTCAAGGTGTAATGACTGATCGCGCTGCCCGCGCTGCGGGTATCGGTGGCGAAGTGCTCTGCACCGTCTTCTAATGGTCGAGATTTAACGGGATAACAGTTATGTCACGTGTAGCCAAAGCCCCTGTTAGCTTGCCGAGCGGTGTTGATGTTACCTTAAATGGTCAGAGCATCAGCGTTAAAGGCAGCAAGGGAACTCTAGAGCATGCTATCCACGCCAAAGTGGAAGTATGCCAAGTTGAAAAAACACTGACGTTTACTCCACGCGATAACAGCCAGGCAGCAGACGCTCTGGCCGGTACCACGCGTGCGTTGGTAAACAATATGGTGACCGGTGTTTCAGCCGGTTTTGAAAAGAAATTGCAGTTGGTTGGTGTCGGTTATCGTGCCAAAGCCACCGGCAATGTTCTGAACTTAACCCTCGGTTATTCCCACCCAGTGGATTACGAATTACCCGAAGGTGTGAAGGCAGAAACGCCCTCACAAACAGACATAGTGCTGTCTAGCGCCAACAAGCAATTGTTGGGTCAAGTCGCGGCTGAAATTCGCTCCATTCGTGCGCCAGAGCCTTACAAAGGCAAGGGTGTTCGCTATGCCAATGAGCAAATTCTCCGTAAAGAAGCCAAGAAGAAGTAAGGCCTAGGTCATGAGCGAAAAGAAAGAATCACGTCTACGTCGCGCCCGCCGTACTCGTACCAAAATCAGTCAGTTGGGCGCATACCGACTCAGCGTGTTTCGCACGCCGCGTCATATTTACGCACAAGTGATTGCGCCGGAAGGTGGTCGCGTTTTAGTTGCGGCTTCTACGGTTGAAAAGGGCCTCTCTTTGGACAAGACCGGCAATGCTGACGCGGCGAAAGCTGTAGGCAAACTGGTTGCTGAGCGAGCAAAAGCGGCTGGTATCACACGCGTGGCATTTGATCGTAGCGGCTATTTATTCCACGGCCGTGTTAAAGCCTTGGCTGATGCTGCGCGCGAAGCCGGTTTAGAATTCTAAGGGTGTCACTATGTCGACAAATGAAAAAATCGAAAGCGCCTCGGAAGGTCTGCAAGAGAAACTTGTACAGGTTAACCGCGTTTCTAAAACCGTAAAGGGTGGCCGTATTTTTCAATTCACAGCCTTAACTGTTGTGGGTGATGGAAATGGTCGTGTGGGTTATGGCCGTGGTAAAGCGCGTGAAGTGCCTATTGCAATTCAAAAAGCAATGGAAGCTGCGCGCCGTAATATGATTACCGTGGATTTAAATGGTGACACCATTCAATATCCCACCAAGGGTACTCACAGTGCGTCCAAAGTGTACATGCAGCCTGCTTCACCTGGTACTGGTGTGATTGCCGGTGGTGCCATGCGTGCGGTTCTCGAGATTGCTGGTGTGCAAAACGTGCTATCCAAGTGCTATGGCTCCACCAATCCGGTAAACGTTGTGCGTGCGACTTTCGAAGCACTCCGCGCCATGTCTTCCCCAGAATCCGTTGCGGCCAAGCGCGGCAAGTCTGTTGAAGAAATTTTGAATTAACACAGCGCCCTCGGGCGCTCTCCTTGAATGGGTATTCGCCATGTCAAAGAAGATGATCACTGTGACTCAAGTAAAGAGCACGGCGGGACGCTTGAAGGCGCATAAAGCTTGCGTAGCAGGCTTGGGCCTTCGTCGAATTGGTCACACAGTGCAAGTGGAAGATACGTCTGCCGTGCGCGGTATGATCAATAAAGTTAGCTATCTCGTGAAGGTTGAGGGGTAAGCCATGCGTTTAAATGAATTATCGCCAGGTGTCGGTCGCTCCAAAAGCGCAAAACGCGTGGGCCGTGGTATTGGTTCCGGTTTGGGAAAGACCTGTGGTCGTGGCCACAAAGGTCAAAAATCCCGTTCTGGTGGCCGTGTTCGCCCTGGCTTCGAAGGCGGTCAAATGCCTTTGCAGTTGCGTTTACCCAAATACGGTTTCACCAGCCGTGTGGGTCTTGTCTCTGCGGAAGTGCGCACAGCTGAGCTGAATAAAATCACGGGATCAGTCGTTGATTTAGATACCTTAAAACAAGCTGATGTAATCAATCTCAATGTCAAACAGGTTAAGATTTTCTTGTCTGGCGATCTGACTAAAGCCGTCACTGTCAAAGGTATCGCGGTTTCAAAAGGCGCTAAAGCAGCAATTGAAGCTGCTGGCGGGAAGGTTGAGGACTAATCGAGGTTCCTATGGCAACGCCGGGAAGTATTGCGCTAGGTGGTTCAAAAGGCACGGGTGAGCTTCGTGCTCGCCTGTGGTTTTTATTTTTAGCCATTGTGGTTTATCGAATTGGTACGCATATACCGGTCCCCGGTATTGATCCGCAGCGCGTAGCAGACTTGTTTAATCAAAATCAAGGCACCATCCTCGGAATGTTTAATATGTTCTCGGGTGGAGCCCTCGAGCGCATGAGTATTTTGGCGCTCGGGATAATGCCTTACATTTCTGCCTCGATCATCATGCAGATGCTGACTGCGGTGACGCCGTCGCTCGAAGCCATGAAAAAAGAAGGTGACGCGGGCCGCCGCAAGATTAGCCAGTACACGCGCTATCTCACCTTGGGTTTAGCTCTGTTGCAGAGCTTTATCATGGTGGCAGGTATGGCGGGTCAGGGCATGGTGTATGTCGGGATCGGCATGCTCAGCTTTTATGTTGTAGCTGTCGCTGCTTTGACAACGGGCGCCATGTTCATGATGTGGTTGGGCGAGCAGGTGACAGAGCGCGGTGTGGGTAACGGGATATCAATGCTGATTTTTGCCGGTATTGTCGCGGGTTTGCCAAGTGCAATTGGTCAAGCTATCGAAAGTACCCGTCAAGGTGATTTGCATTGGTTTCTATTGCTGCTAATTGGTTTGTTCGCTATCGGTACTGTCTGGTTTGTGGTGTATATGGAGCGTGCGCAGCGTCGTATCACCATTAACTACGCCAAACGTCAAGCGGGACGCGCGGGTGCTTACACCCAGCAGACCAGTCATTTACCGCTGAAGATAAACATGGCGGGTGTTATCCCGGTGATTTTCGCTAGCAGCCTGTTGTTGTTTCCCGCTTCGATTGCGCAGTGGTTTGGTCAGTCGCAAGAGGGTCGGGTAGGCAATATTCTGCAGGAAGTCGCCTTGCTATTGGGCCCTGGTCAGCCGCTAAACTTCTTGGTGTTTGGTGCTCTGATAATTCTCTTCTGTTTTGTCTATACAGCCATGATGTATAATCCGAGAGAAGTTGCTGACAACCTGAAAAAAGGCGGTGCTTATATACCAGGGATTCGTCCAGGTGAGCATTCAGCAAAGTATATCGATTCCGTTTTGACACGCTTAACAATGGTCGGTGCTGTTTATCTGGCCGCTGTTTCTTTGTTGCCTCAGTTTTTGGTTGTCTATGCAGACATCCCATTTTACTTGGGTGGCACCTCGTTGTTGATCGTTGTAGTCGTAGTGATGGACTTCATGTCTCAGGTGCAATCGCATTTGATGACGCATCAGTACGAATCGATTCTGAAAAAAGCGAATTTGAAGAACTATGGCCGCTAAAGGCGGTTCTGTGAGGCAATATCATGAAAGTGCGTGCATCAATCAAGAAGATCTGTCGAAATTGCAAAATCGTGCGTCGTAATGGAGTACTGCGTGTGATTTGCAGTGTTGAGCCCCGTCACAAGCAGCGTCAGGGCTAAGCCTCTTTGAGGTGAAGGCCGTAAAGGCCAATGGGGGTGCTAACTGTCGTTAACCTCGGTTGACTATTGTTTTTCAGTGACATTATCGCTATTCTGCCGCGCCCTTGACCCCAAGCTTTGCTTGGGGTCGGGTGTTTGTGTTTTGGTGAGTTGCTGTTAGCACCGCATTTATTTTATTTTTTGGAGTAATTCAATGGCTCGTATTGCTGGTGTCAACATACCAGATAACAAACACGCCGTAATTTCTTTGACCTATGTCTACGGAGTGGGTCGCACCTCTGCTAAGAAGATTTGCGCCGATTCCGGCATTGCAGAAACGGCAAAAATTGGTGACTTAACTGAAGAACAGCTCGACAAGTTGCGCGCCGAAGTGGCCAAGTTAACCGTTGAGGGTGATTTGCGCCGCGAAGTGTCAATGAGTATCAAGCGTTTGATGGATTTGGGTTGCTACCGTGGTCTCCGCCACCGTCGCAATTTGCCAGTACGCGGACAGCGCAGCAAAACGAATGCGCGTACCCGTAAAGGCCCGCGCAAGCCCATTAAGAAGTAATCGGTTAAGGTGAGGATAAATTGCTATGGCAAAGCCAAGTAATAAAACGACACAGCGCAAAAAAGTTAAAAAGACGGTCATTGATGGCGTAGCCCACATCCACGCGTCTTTTAATAACACAATTGTTACCATTACTGATCGACAAGGTAATGCTCTTTCTTGGGCAACAGCCGGTGGGTCGGGATTCAGGGGCTCGCGCAAAAGTACGCCCTTTGCTGCACAGGTTGCCGCAGAGCGTGCAGGCCAAGCTGCCCTTGAATACGGATTAAAAAATCTCGATGTTGAGGTTAAAGGTCCAGGACCAGGTCGCGAATCTGCAGTTCGAGCATTGAATAATGTCGGCTACAAAATCACGAACATTACTGATGTGACACCCATTCCACACAATGGTTGTCGCCCACCCAAGAAACGTCGCGTATAGGAGTTAAACAGAAATGGCTCGTTATATTGGACCTACCTGTAAACTTGCGCGTCGCGAAGGTACAGATCTTTTTTTGAAAAGTGGCAGTCGGCCACTCGATTCAAAATGCAAAATTGAAACAGCGCCTGGTCAGCATGGCCAGCGTCGTGGTCGTCTTTCTGACTACGGTGTGCAGCTGCGCGAGAAACAAAAAGTACGTCGTACCTACGGAATACTGGAAAAGCAGTTCCGTGGTTATTACACCGAAGCAGCACGCCGAAAAGGCGCGACGGGTGAAAACCTGTTGCAGATTTTAGAGTGCCGTTTGGATAACGTAGTTTATCGCATAGGTTTTGGCGCAACGCGCGCTGAATCACGTCAGTTGGTTTCCCATAAAGCGATTACCGTAAATGGTGCCGTGATTAATATTCCGTCATACCAAGTTAAGGTAGGCGATGTTGTCGCTGTTCGTGAGAAAGCGAAAAACCAATTGCGTGTTCAAAGTGCAATGAACATTGCTGCACAGCGTGCTGATGTTGATTGGATTGATGTCAATACCGAGAAAAAAGAAGGCGTCTTTAAACGCATTCCAGATCGTAGTGATCTCTCGGCGGACATCAATGAAAACCTCATCGTTGAGCTTTACTCTAAGTAAGGCTCCCTTTAACCGCTAACAGGTGAATCTATGCAGACAGCTGTGAATGAATTCCTGACACCCAGACACATTGATGTGACGGAACTGTCGCCAACCAGAGCCCGCGTTGTGCTCGAACCGCTGGAACGTGGTTTTGGCCACACGTTGGGTAATGCGTTGCGTCGAATCCTGCTGTCTTCCATGCCAGGTTGTGCTATTTCTGAAGTCGAAATTGATGGCGTTCAGCACGAATACAGCGCTATTGAAGGCGTTCAAGAGGATGTCATTGAAATCCTTTTGAATTTGAAAAGCGTTGCCTTGACGATGGAAGGTAAAGACAGTGCCATTTTGCGTTTGAGTAAAAAGGGTCCAGGTGTTGTTAGGGCTGGCGATATTCAAACGGATCAAAGTGTTGATATCAAAAATCCTGAGTTGATTATTGCCACTATCACCGGTGATGTAAGCATATCAATGCAGCTGTATATCAGCCGTGGTCGTGGATATGTTCCCGCTGACTCGCGCTTAACTGGCGAGGACGAAAATCGCACAATTGGTCGTTTACAGCTTGATGCGTCTTATAGCCCTGTTCGTCGTTTGGCGTATTCTGTTGAGAGTGCGCGCGTTGAGCAGCGAACGGATTTAGACAAATTGGTTTTGGATTTGGAAACCAACGGAACTCTGGATCCCGAAGAAGCGATTCGGCGCGCAGCTACGATTCTGCAGCAGCAGTTGGCGGTTTTTGTAGATTTGGAAGGCGAGAAGACATCCGAGCCAGAGAAGAAAGAAGATCATATCGATCCAGTACTCTTGCGCCCAGTTGATGATCTCGAGCTGACAGTTCGTTCTGCGAACTGTTTGAAAGCTGAGAATATCTACTATATCGGTGACTTGATTCAACGCACCGAAGTTGAGCTGTTAAAAACGCCTAACTTGGGTAAAAAATCGTTGACTGAGATTAAAGATGTTTTGGCTTCTCGTGGTTTGTCTTTGGGCATGCGGCTTGAAAACTGGCCGCCAGCCAGCCTGAGATCCAGCGACTAATTAATTTGGGGGCATGCCCCCGCAGTTTTTGCTGAGAAGCAATTAAAGGGTTTGAATTATGCGTCATCGTTTAAGTGGCCGAAAATTAAATCGAAATAGTGCTCACCGTAAGGCCATGTTTAAAAATATGGTTGCGTCCTTGGTTGAGCATGAAGCAATAAAGACAACGCTGCCGAAAGCCAAAGAGCTTCGCCGCGTCGCTGAGCCTCTGATCACACTCAGCAAAGTTGACTCAGTGGCTAATCGTCGCTTGGCTTTCAATCGCCTGCGCTCTAAAGAGGCTGTAGGTAAATTGTTCAGCGAAATTGGTCCGCGCTACGAAGGGCGCCCAGGTGGTTATATTCGTATTTTGAAGTGCGGCTTTCGTTCAGGGGATAAGGCTCCAATGGCTTTTGTTGAGTTGGTTGATAGGCCAGCGACAGGTCAGATATTGGATGCATCAGATGCAGAATAAACCGGGGTGACCCGGTTTTTTTTCGTCCTATTTGTATGTTTTTTGTTCGGCTTGTGTGTGGATAATAATTTAGCTGCCATAAATTAACATCTAGGTAGCACAAGCACACTAAACGCCTTACCATTGCAAAACCCCTTTACTTTCAGTGGCCTTGCTATGGACTCTCTTGATCATCTTTTGTACTGGCGTGGAATAGCATCCGACTATTTCAATTACAAGGGCGACAAGGTCCAGGTTCCGCTCGATAATCGGCGTGAATTACTGCGGGCTATGGGAATTAATACCGATGACGAATCCTGTGTTAATGCCGCTACCTATGCGTTGGATGTGGCACCTTGGCAAGCTTGGCTATTGCCTTTCCAGGTCATTGAGCGTCATAAGGAGTGCTGTTTTTTTGTGAATCTAGCGCCAGATGAGCTGGAGAAGTGCTTCCATTACAGCATTCAAAAGGAATCTGGGGAGCTTACCAAAGGTGATTTTATCCCCGCTACCTTGCCCGAAGTTGGCGATTATTTGCATCAAGGGGTTAGGTACAGTCGTCGGGTGGTAATGTGTGGGGCCTTACCGCTCGGGTATCACAGCCTTGTTGTAAGTCATGATGAAAAGAGCCAAGACGGTTCGCTCGTGGTCGTTCCCGAAAAGGGGTATGTGCATCCTGCATTAAATGGAACCCCGCCAAAAAAAGCTTGGGGATTTATTATTCAGCTGTATACCCTGAGATCCAAGAGAAATTGGGGGATAGGTGATTTTTCCGATCTTGCGCAGCTGGTTCGTTATTCGGCCAATTATGGTGTGGATATTATAGGGCTTAATCCACTGCATGTACTTTGCACCCCCAATGAATACCATTGCAGTCCTTATAGCCCTTCTGACCGGCGCTTTATTGAGCCGCTTTATTTAGATGTGACAGCAATTGATGAATACCATGAGGGCTATGCGCTGGATCCGTCACTGCTGACAGCCTTGCGTGCCACGGATCAGGTCGATTATCAAGCGGTCTTTGCGGCGAAGCATGGTGTTTTAAGAAAACTGTATGCCCAATTTCGGGCCGATCATCTGTCCCAAAATACGCCACGAGCTCAAGCCTTTTTTGCCTTTGTCGCCAAAGAGGGTGATGCTTTACATGAGTATTGCCTTTATCAGGTATTAAAAAATAAAGGGATGACGTGGTCGGCAGAGGGTATGCAGTTTTTAAATCCATCAGAACAGGCAGAAATCGACTATTACGCCTACTTGCAATGGCAGTCGTATAACCAATTGGCGGCCGCTCAGGCATTGGCGCGTGAGCAAGGAATGTCTATTGGTCTAATGCGCGACCTTGCTGTCGGGGCAAATGGCGATGGTGCTGAAGTGAGTTCGCGCGATCAATTATTTTGCAAGCACGCATCTGTTGGCGCCCCGCCAGATCCGTTGGCTGAAAAAGGACAAAATTGGGGGCTGCCGCCTATGGATCCTGTTCAGATGCGTCTGACCGGCTTTGCACATTATATTAAATTGCTACAAAAAAATATGATTGCTTGCGGAGCATTGCGCATTGATCACGCTATGGCATTAATGCGACTTTGGTGGTGCCCGCCAGGGAAAACTGCTGATTTTGGCGCCTACGTGTATTATGCCTTTCCCGAAATGTTGGGGCTTCTGAAATTAGAAAGCGTGCGTAACGAGTGCCTTGTGATTGGTGAGGATATGGGCGTGGTGCCCGATGAGTTTCGTGAGGCTATCATTCAGGCGGGCATCTATACCAATAAAATGTTTTATTTTGAGCGCGAGCATGATGGTGCCTTTAAATCAACCGAGCACTATATGCCAGCTGCTTTAGCCATGCTCGCTAATCACGATGTGCCAACATTGCGTAGCTGGTGGAATGGCACAGACATCGAATTACGAGATCGCCTCGATTTATTGGACTCTACATCGCCACTGGCAGAGCTGTATGCGGCGAGGCAAAACGACAAGGCGCGCGTCTTGCGCTGGCTAGAAAAGGAAAACAAAAGAGTAAGCGCCTATGAGGACGATTGTGTTGGTGCGCCCATGTCTCATGAGTTAATGGCCGATATAGTGGCGACTGCCGCAAAATCAGCGTCGCGTATTTTTGTCATTCAACTTGAGGATGTTGAGCTGAATGATATGCCAGTGAATGTTCCTGGAACCAGTGATCAGTATCCTAATTGGAGGCGAAAATTAAACACTGATGTTGATGAAATGTTCGCCAATGAAAATAACAAAAAATTATTTAGTCGAGTGCTTCAGGCCAGATTATCTTGACACCACTTCTCGACTAAACGTGATATACGCTGTGAGGATAAAAAAATTATGCCAGCATTGATTTCGGCTGCCGAATTAGATTCGATAGTTTACGCCTACCATGGAAATATTTTTGCTGCGTTGGGGCCTCATCAGACGCTTGAAGGTGACTATGTGGTGAGGGCTTTTTTGCCCGAAGCCGCATCGGTTAATGTGTATGACAGGCAGAGTGGTGCGCTGCTGGGTTCGCTACATAAAATTCATCCGGCCGGCGTTTTTGAAGGACGGGTCTTGCTGGTCGCGAGGGATAACTACCGCCTGGGCGTGAGGTATGACGGAGATGAAGTCTATTGTGAGGATGTTTATCGATTTTCCAGCCGTTTAAATTTAACGGATGTCTATTTATTTAATGAGGGAACGCACGAGCGTCTTTATGATTGGCTGGGTGCGAAGATTATCAGCCAGGATGGCGTCTCAGGGGCCTTATTTACTGTTTGGGCGCCTAATGCACAGCGTGTCTCGGTTGTCGGCGATTTCAATTTTTGGGATGGTCGGGTTCACGTTATGCGTCATCACTTAGCAAGCGGAATTTGGGAGATATTTATTCCAGGTATCAAGGAGGGTGCTTTGTATAAATATGAAATTCTCACGAAAAATCATGGTCTTTTGCCGTTAAAGGCAGACCCTATGGCCTTGTACGCGCAGCGCTCGCCAGAGACCGCCTCCATTGTGATGGCGCCCTCTCAGTACAGCTGGAAGGATGCAAGTTGGCTTGAGCGCCGAGAAGAGCACGGCTATCGGGACAAACCTGTCAGTATCTATGAAGTGCATTTAGGCTCCTGGAAGCGGCGAGGCAAGAATTATCTGACCTATACGGATTTTTCTGATGAGCTTATCCCTTATGTGCAGTCAATGGGGTTTACGCACATCCAGTTAATGCCAGTCAACGAGTACCCTTTTGATGGATCTTGGGGATATCAACCTGTCGGGTTATTTGCGCCGACCAGTCGCTTTGGCACACCGGATCAATTTAGAGAATTTGTTGATAAGTGTCATATCAATGGTATTGGTGTGTTGATTGACTGGGTGCCAGGTCACTTTCCTTCAGATGGGCATGGATTGGCGTTTTTTGATGGAACCCCGCTCTATGAACATGCCGATCCTCGGCAGGGATTTCACCCTGACTGGAATACCTATATCTACAATTATGGGCGAAATGAAGTCGCCAACTTTTTATACAGCAATGCACTTTTTTGGTTTGAGCAGTTTCACATCGATGGTTTGCGTGTCGATGCGGTAGCTTCCATGCTGTATCTTGACTACAGCCGCGAAGACGGTGAATGGATCCCCAATATTTATGGTGGGCGAGAGAATTTGGAAGCTATTGCACTCTTAAAACGCATTAATCAAAAAGTGTATGAACGATTTCCGAATGCCATGATGGTGGCCGAAGAGTCCACCGCCTGGCCGGGGGTGTCTCACCCTGTTTATGCGGGGGGGCTGGGGTTTGGCTATAAATGGAACATGGGCTGGATGAACGATAGCTTGCGTTACATGAGCAATAATCCTATTCACCGTAAATATCATCATCACGATATGACTTTCAGCCTACTGTACGCGTTTAATGAAAACTTTATTTTACCGCTCAGTCACGATGAAGTCGTTCACGGCAAGGGGTCCTTGCTGGATAAAATGCCTGGAGATGCTTGGCAAAAGTTTGCAAATTTGCGTGCGTTTTATGGATTTATGTGGGGCCATCCAGGAAAAAAACTCTTGTTTATGGGTGGGGAATTCGCGCAGGGTGCTGAGTGGAACCATAATCAATCCTTGGATTGGCATTTATTAGATGGCGTGCATTGGCATCAGGGTGTTAGGCAGCTGGTCTCTGATCTTAATCAATTTTACCGTAAACAGCCGGCACTCTTTTTTGATGATTGTGAATCGAGAGGATTTGAGTGGCTGGATGCAAACGATAGTGAGTCATCGGTGTTTGCTTTTGCGCGCAAAGCCCATCACGAAATGGTTGTCGTTGTCAGCAATATGACGCCAGTTGTACGAGAGGGTTACCGAATCGGTGTGCCCCGTCCTGGTTATTATACAGTCTCGATCAACACTGATTCGATCACCTATGGTGGCGGTGATATTGGCAATATTGGGTCTTTACTGGCTGAATCTATCACCTCTCACGGGCGCAACTATTCATTGGTGTTAACGCTGCCGCCGTTAGCGACAGTGTATTTTACTTGGCATGCTGGGATGTAAAAATGATCGGCGAAAAACAATACGAAATCACCTTGGGTGAGCCCTACCCGTTGGGCGCAACGCTAATCAATGGAGGCGTTAATTTCGCGTTATTTTCCGAAAATGCACAGCGAGTAGAAGTTTGTATTTTTTCGTCAGATGGCGCAGACGAGCTTGCTCGAATTCCAATGGCGGACCAAACAGAGGGTGTGTGGCATATTCATATTCGAGGGCTGGGTGAAGGAACACTTTATGGCTACCGGGTCCATGGCCCCTATCAGCCGGAGTCGGGGCAACGATTTAATCCCAATAAATTGCTTGCCGACCCCTACGCCAAAGCATTTTATGGTGCCTTTCATTGGGATGCGGCGCATTACAGTTATATTCCGGGCGACAGTGCCGATGATGCGAGCTTTTCGACGCTGGATAACGCACCCTTTATGCCAAAATCCTGTGTGCAGAAAGTGGGTGCCAAGCCTGAGTCTTTAGCGCAGCCGATCGCCAGACAGGATATGATTATTTATGAGGTGCACGTAAAAGGATTTACGCAGCTGCAGTTAAGGTTACCGCCGCATTTGAGGGGGAAATACCTCGGCTTTGCGCACCCTGATGTAATTAGTTATTTTAAAGATTTGGGTGTCACCAGTATAGAGTTTTTACCCGTACACGGCTTTATCCACGATAATTTTGTGGTGGATAAGGGGTTAAAAAACTATTGGGGATATAATAGCCTGAATTTTTTTGCGCCACATAACGAATACGCGATTGAAGATCCGGTCAGTGAGTTTAAGGCAATGGTTTCTGCCCTTCACCGGGCTGGGATCGAAGTCATTTTGGATGTGGTGTATAACCATACGGGCGAGGGTAATCAACTTGGTCCGACCTATTCCTTTCGCGGTATTGATAATCAAAGTTATTATGGTTTGGAAGCCAATAAGCGCTTTTATATTAATGATACGGGATGTGGTAACACACTGAATATTAATCACCCTCGCGTCTTGCAGCTGGTGATGGATAGCCTGCGGTATTGGATAGACGAAATGGGTGTCGATGGTTTTCGATTCGATTTGGCGAGTGTGTTGGGGCGTGAGCCGCACGGATTTGATCCGAGAAGCGGCTTTTTTGATGCTATTCGTCAGGATCCTATTATTTCTCGTGCCAAACTCATTGCGGAACCTTGGGATATAGGTCCGGGCGGTTACCAGCTCGGAAATTATCCGACTGGCTGGTTTGAATGGAATGACCGGTATCGCGATGTGGTGAGGCGTTTTTGGCGCGGCGATAGCGGCATGTTACCGGAGTTTGCCAAGCGGATTCACGGCTCTAGCGATCTTTTTGAACGGCATAAACGACGCCCGTCAACCAGTATCAATTTTGTCGCTAGCCATGATGGCTTTACTGTCGCCGATTTGGTGAGTTATAACCAACGACATAACTATGCCAATAAAGAAAACAATAATGATGGCCATAGCGGAAACTACAGTTTTAATCACGGTGTTGAGGGTGAAACCAGCGATACCGAGGTGACTGCACTCAGGGAACGACAAAAACGTAATCTTCTCGCAACGGTGTTGTTAAGCCAAGGTACGCCCATGTTATTAGGCGGCGATGAGCTGGGGCGCACCCAAGCCGGTAATAACAACGCCTACTGCCAAGATAATGAAATCAGTTGGTTTAATTGGTCTAAAATGACCCTGGCGGATTGGACGCTTAAAAACTTTGTCCGCCGTGTTATACGCTTGCGTAAAGAATTCCCGCTATTCCGATCGCCACACTATATCCATAAACCGGGTGAGGATGCAGGGCAGTCGCACAATATTTTTTGGTTGGATATGCGTGGCGAACCCATGCGCGAGCAAGATTGGCACGATCAGCATAAATTTTGTTTAGCCTGGCTGCTGGAATCCTTATTGCCTCAGCGTGAGGGCGTTTTGATTCTGTTCAATGCAGATAGTCGTAAACAATCCTTTACGCTACCGGAAGGCTGGGATTGGTCTATTGAACTGGATACCAGTCAGCACGATGGCGTACCGGCTATGACCTATAACGGCGCTGCATGTATATCGCTGGAGGGAAAAAGCTTAGTGGTGTTTACCGGCACCTAGCGTGCCGCATTGATTGTTCCAGAGAGTTTATATCTGAATCAACATAGTACTGTTCGTTTAAGAAACGACAACCAACTTAATGCACGAGGCGTGAGTGTTGCTATGAGCGATGATAATAAAATGGTGGTGTTGGGAAGCAGAGACCAAGATATTTATAGGGATTTGCAGCGGCATTATAACTTTACACTGGGCCGAGTGGATTCCAATATACAGTCGCAGTATTTATTAAAAGCGTTAGCGCTAACAGTGCGCGACAGGCTAATGGAGCGCTGGCGAATTACCCGCGCACATGAAGTCAAGGAGCACAAAAAGCGCGTTTATTATTTATCTCTCGAATTTCTGCTGGGCCGAAGCCTGTCAAATGCCATTCGCAACCTGCAATTGGAGGCGACGGTTTCCTCTGCATTGGATTCCTACGGTGTTCGGTTGGAGACGTTAGAATCCGACGAGGTGGATGCGGGCCTCGGGAATGGTGGCCTCGGGCGCTTAGCCGCCTGCTTTTTGGATAGCTGCGCCACATTGAATTTACCGGTTGTCGGTTATGGCATTCGCTACGAATACGGCATGTTCCATCAGCGAATTGAGCAGGGGCGGCAAATTGAATGCCCTGATCACTGGCTGCGCGACGGCAATCCGTGGGAGCTTGAGCGGCCAGATCATAAGCGCCGCATTAAATTCTATGGCCATACTGAATATTATGATCACCCCAGTGGGCGTCGGTTGGTTCGTTGGGCGAACACGCAGGACGTGTTTGCATTGGCTTATGATATGCCCATTCCGGGTTATGCCACGGATACCGTCAACACGTTGAGGCTGTGGCGCGCCGCTGCGACGGATGAATTTAACATTAATGAATTTAACGATGGTGATTATACCCAAGCAGTTGCTGCCAAAAATACGGCAGAACAAATCACCATGGTGCTTTACCCTAATGATGCCAGTGAGAATGGCAAAGAGCTTCGCCTGCGTCAGCAATATTTTTTGGCTTCAGCCAGCTTACAGGATGTTTTGGCGCATTATGTCCACCATTACGGAATGAATTTCGAGCAGTTTGCCGACAAAAACTGTTTTCAGCTCAATGATACACACCCAACCGTTGCCATTGCAGAGTTAATGCGCTTGTTGATGGATGAGTATTGTGTAGAGTGGGATGCTGCCTGGCAGATTACCCAAAAAACAATGGCCTATACCAATCATACGTTGTTGCCAGAGGCGTTAGAGCGCTGGCCGTTGAGGTTGTTTAGCGATCTTCTGCCTAGAATTTTAGAAATAATTTATGAAATCAATGCGCGTTTCTTAGTGCGTGTGTCTCAGCAGTGGCCGGGCGATGTCGGGCGCCAGCAGCGTATGTCGCTGATTGAAGAAGGGCCGGAACCGATGGTCCGCATGGCGTACCTTGGCATCGTTGGTTCTTTCAGTGTCAATGGCGTGGCGCAACTGCATACCCGTTTATTAAAAGAAGAACTCTTTAAAGATTTTTATGAACTGTGGCCAGAAAAGTTTAATAATAAAACAAATGGTGTCACGCCTAGGCGCTGGTTACAGCATTGCAACCCAAAACTGAATGTGTTGATTACCAAAGCGATAGGCGACGATTGGAAAGCAAACTTACAGTCTCTCTCGACACTTAAACCGCTTGCTGGCGATGCGCATTTCAAACAGCAATGGTTAGAAGTCAAGCAGCATAATAAGCAGCGGTTGGCCGATTATATTAAAAAATCAACTGGCGTAGATTTTGATCCGCTGAGCTTGTTTGACGTGCAAGTGAAGCGTCTGCATGAATACAAGCGCCAGTTGCTCAATGCGCTGCATGTCATCCATATCTATGACCGTATTGTAAGGGGCGATTGCGCCAACTTGAAACCCCGTTCAGTGTTAATCGGTGGTAAGGCTGCGCCTGGATATCATTTAGCAAAACTCATTATTAAACTCATCAATAATATCGCTACCGTAGTGAACTCGGATCCGCAGGTGTCCCGGTTTTTAAAGGTGGCATTTTTGCCGAACTATTGTGTCTCTGCGATGGAGGTGATCTGTGCCGGCACAGAGCTTTCCGAGCAAATTTCGACTGCCGGTAAAGAGGCTTCTGGCACGGGCAATATGAAGTTTATGATGAATGGTGCCCTTACGATGGGGACCTATGACGGCGCCAATATTGAAATTTTAGATGCGGTTGGAGAAGATAATTTCTTTTTGTTTGGCCTGCGGGTAGATGATATCCCTACTTTCCGGCAGCAGCATTCGCCGGATTCAATTATCCAGGCAGATACTGACTTGCAACGGGTTATGCATTTGCTGGAGTGTGGGCATTTTAGCCTGTTTGAACCTAACTTATTTGATCCGCTGGTGCGGTCGATTCGTAACCCGAATGATCCTTGGATGGTGGCTGCGGATTTTAGAAGTTATGTTGATGCCCAGCAGCGTGCATTGAATATGCACGACGATATCGATACCTGGACATCAAAAAGTATTTTAAACACCGCTGCCAGTGGCCGGTTTTCGAGCGATAGAACCATTGCCGATTACGCAAATGCTATTTGGAAGTTGTAAATCTTTAAAAATTCGTTTTATCCTCAATTGGAGTTATCATGGACCATCCGAATCCTCGATATGTAAGCCGTCTGACGAAAGATACGCTGGCCTTGGTGCTGGCGGGCGGGCGTGGTAGTCGTTTATATGAATTGACTGATTGGCGAGCGAAGCCTGCGCTGTATTTTGGTGGCAAGTTTCGAATTATTGATTTTCCGCTGTCTAACTGTATCAATTCTGGTATTCGAAAAATTGGCGTTCTCACGCAGTATAAAGCGCACTCATTGATTCGTCATATTCAGGTCGGCTGGAGTCATTTCAAGCGTGAACTGGGCGAGTATGTGGATGTGTTGCCTGCGTCACAGCGTAATTCACCGAACTGGTACCAAGGTACCGCCGATGCGCTTTATCAAAATACCGATATTATTCGCGCCTCTGGCTGTAAGTACGTTATGGTGTTATCCGGGGACCATATTTACCAGATGGACTACGGCAATATGCTCGCCTATCACGTTGAAAATGATGCCCAGCTAACGGTGTCGTGTATTGAGGTCCCGATTGATGAGGCCGCTGGCGCTTTTGGTGTTATGACGGTCAATGCGGATGATCGCATTTTGGGGTTTGAAGAAAAACCCGCAGTGCCTACCCCTATTCCTGGGGATGCATCGCAGTGCTTAGCCTCCATGGGCAACTATATTTTTGATACGGAATTTTTGTTGGATTTACTTGAAAAGGATGCCGTAAAAGAAAACTCAGAGCACGACTTTGGTAAAGATATTATTCCCTCGATTATTGACCAGGCCGACGTCTTTGCTTACCGCTTTCGCGGCGCTGACGGAGAGCGCGCTTATTGGCGCGATGTGGGGACGCTGGATGCTTTCTGGGCGGCTAATATGGAGCTGGTTTCGCCTACTCCCTCGCTGAATTTATACGACCATCAATGGCCCATTTGGACATACCAAACCCAGTTGCCACCCGCAAAATTTGTTTTTGACGACGATAATCGTCGCGGCTATGCGGTGGATTCTATGGTCAGTGGTGGTTGTATTATTTCGGGCGGAAAAATTAAGCGTTCGCTGCTGTTTTCGGATGTGCGCATACACTCATACACCGACATTGAAGAAGCTGTTTTATTGCCAGAGGTTGAGGTGCATCGTTACGCGAAAATTAGAAAAGCGATTGTGGATAGAAAATGCATCATCCCGCAAGGTATGACAATTGGTTATGACCATGATCAGGACCGTGCCAACGGGTTTCGTGTGACGAAAAAAGGCGTTGTATTGGTCACCCCCGAAATGTTAGGTCAGCGCGGTGGCGCCAAGCCCATGGCTTAATGCGGCCGAGTGCGCATCGAGTCCTCATCTGGACCATCTGGAATAGTGTGCGTTATGGAATAATGTGCTTGAGCAATAAAATGTCCTTGCGCAATAAGATGTACGTCAGCAAATAAGATGTACGCCGGAAAATAAGATGTACGTGAGTCATAAAAAAGGGCGGCAACGCCCTTTTTTATTGGATGAGCCCATAGCGGTTGAGGCAATCGATAATCACTTCGCGCGGGTTTTCCGGGATGATAACGGCACTGCCGGTGATGGCGCTGGCAAGGTCGCAGTAGGTTTTTGAAACGGCCATCATCACCTCGAGCGGCAATGCAGTGGTGTTGGCGAGCGCTTGCCGTTCCGCCATGCGATCTTTGTTCAGCAGTATGTCTGGATCGGCTGTGTGCGTTAATAAAAATTGTCTAAAGGCTTCCTTGCTGCGTTCAATAATGGAACCTTGTTGATAGGCTTGGCCATCCCAAATTCGCGACGAGTCAGGCGTGCCGACTTCGTCCATATAGATTAGCTCGCTGTCACCAGCGGCATTTTTGATGTAACCAAATTCAAATTTGGTGTCGACAAAAATTTGGCCAATATTACCGAGTGCCGATTCAATGGTTCTAAACCCGGCTAACAAGTGCTGCTCATAGAGCGCAATATGGTCGGGCGATTCAAACTGAAAGGCTGCATAGTTATCGAGCAGCTGTTTGCGGGTAATATTGACATCATCCGCCTCCGGGACGCCCGCGATGCCACGCAAAATGCCTTTGGTGGATGGCGTGATGATTGCCTCCGGCAGCCGGCCGTGATCCGTCAATCCCTCTGGTAAATCTAGGCCGCAGAATGTTCGCTCGCCACGAGCATAACTGCGCCACAGGCTGCCTGTGATATATTGCCGACAAATCGCCTCGATTAAAATCGGTTTGGCTTTTTGTACAATCCAAATGAGTGGGTGTGGAATATCCACGATGTGGCTATTGGCGAGCCCCTGTGATTTAAAGGTTGCAAACCAATGGGCAGCGATGGTATTGAGTGCTGCGCCTTTTCCGGGTATGCCTTGAAGGTCGTTTTCGCCATGCCAGATGCAATCAAAAGCAGAGATACGATCACTGATGATCATGATAGCGAGTGGGGTGTCGGCTGCCAGATTGTAGCCTTGCTGCTGAATCAGTCGCGCACTGTCTGCGGCGCTCAGCCAGTAGACGGACCTGACTTTGCCGCTGTGAATCGGAAGGGCTGTTTTAATGGGTAAGTTGTCATTGACGGCGAGAACGCGGTGTGCGAGAGACATAACGGTAATCCGGCGATAAAAATAAAAATTTTACCAGTTTTGGCTGAAACTGTCCTCGGCTAGACTTGGGACCTTAATCGGTACAGGTGAGATCTTCTGTGACTAAAAAAATATTAATGGTAGCGGCCGAAAATGATGCCTTGCCCAAGGCCAAGGTCGGGGGCATTGGGGATGTGGTGCGGGATATTCCATTGGCGCTTGCCGCAGAGGGCGCCTGGGTACAGGTTGTGCTACCTGACTACGGGCACTTTGTGTTGATGCCCGATGTGGAAGTGGTGGGCCGCTATGCCCTGCGTTTTGCGGGCACTATTGAGACGGTCGCGCTCTTGCGCTTGCAGTCTAAAAACTATGCACACGAACGTGTGACCTATTGGGCGCTGTCCCATCCAAGATTCTGCCCGCGCGGTGATGGCCGCGTTTATTGTGATGACGCAGACAATCGCCCCTTTGCCACTGATGCCTCTAAATACGCCTTTTTTTGTGCAGCCGTTGCGCAAATTTTGGCAGAGGGTGGTTTTGGTGCCGTGGATATTGTGCACCTACACGATTGGCATGCGGCATTGTTATTAGTGCTCAGGGAATATGACCCGACCTTGAGCGGTTTAAAAGCGTTGCGCATGGTCTATACCATCCACAATTTATCCTTGCAGGGCGTTAGGCCCTTTAAAGGCGATGAGTCGTCTTTTGAATCCTGGTTTCCTCACTTATCTTATGCGCCGCATCATATTTGCGATACGCGCGCTGTGCATTGTATCAACCCGATGCGGGCCGGCATCACACTCGCCGACAAAGTCCATGCTGTGTCGCCAACCTACGCGCAGGAAATTACCCGTAAAAGCGATGTGGCGAGTGGTATCTATGGTGGGGAAGGGTTGGAATACGATTTAAAAATTGCCGCAGATCAGGGCCGGTTAATTGGCATTTTAAATGGCTGCGAATACCCAGAAGGCAAAACCTACAGCAAGTTGCCGAAAACCCGATTGATTCCGTATTTACAGGACGCGGTCCTCCGCTGGGCTGCTGCCAGCCCTGTTTTACATAGCTGCCATTGGCTGGCCGAAAAGCGCTTGGCGGCTTGGGCGGCTAAAAAAGACCGCGGCATGCTGGTGACATCGGTTGGGCGTATTACGGGGCAAAAGGTTCGTTTGTTGTTTGTTAAGATGCCTGACCACAAAACGGTATTGCAGCATTTATTGGATAGGCTAGAGGGTAAGGGCGTTTTCATTTTGTTGGGATCGGGCGCTGAATCCTACCAGGATCAATTGCTACAAATAGCAGGTGAAAATCCGCATTTCATTTATTTGCAGGGGTTTTCGCCGGCTGTCTCGGAATGGCTTTACAACACCGGCGATTTATTTTTAATGCCAAGCTCCTTCGAGCCCTGCGGGATTAGCCAGATGTTGGCGATGCGTGCAGGTCAGCCCTGTTTGGTGCATCAGGTGGGTGGCCTGAAAGATACGGTGGTGCCGGGGGAAACTGGTTACGGCTTTGTTGGCGATCATTTATCGGAACAGGCCGAAAATTTACTGGCTGCGTTTTCGCAGGCTGTCGACGACTACAAAAAGCACCCCGTTAAATATGGGGCGCTTGCCAAAAAGGCGAG
>JACCDR010720375.1_pt1 | contig 58892 bp, 70 predicted proteins | sample 7446431 | NCBI WGS metagenome assembly JACCDR01 (sample SAMN15323443, study PRJNA562643) | freshwater metagenome | isolation source: river surface water | place: USA:Blue River Watershed | collected 2017-08-17 | reverse complement strand
TTTGCGGTAGTAGTTTTTCGATTTAGGCTTAGGCGGCTTGTGCGTCTGCGGGTTGATCGGAACGCCAAGACCAGCGGAAGCCATCAGCGCAACGGCGGCTTGTGCAAGGAGTTTCATTTCGTCACCTTGGCTTTGAGTGCGGCGATGCAGAGAGCGATTGGCTCACTAACTGCGTCATGCACAGACACGACAGTATTCGTGTTACGCAAAAACAACTCGCAATCAATAACTTCACGCTTCCCGAAAAGCGCAAATGACCACCCCTGCGGCACCAGCGTTAGGGCTGCGTCGATTGAGGCTGTGTAAGCGGGTGCATCATTCATTTTCAGATTGTGCGCCTTGTAATCCGGGTCCATTGGCAGACCCGATGAATTGTTGGCCTTGCACGCCCACCACAATTCTAAATCCACTTCACGATCCGGCCCGGTTAGGGCCTCAAGGCGTTCAATGGGGTTGGTCATATTTGCAATCCTTTTATTCGATCTGTATATTCCTGCCGCCCGCTTTGCGGGATTCTCCGTTCGCCTGGAAGCATTCGGAGCAAGGGCCGGTGGTGCAATGCCACCGGCCTTTGTATTTAATCTCGACGCTTCATGGCCTGCATGACTGTTATGATCGCTTCTTTCTGCCCATCTGGAAGTCTCTCATATTCGTCGGCAAACTTGAGCGTGCTGTCCTTGGCGATGGGCTTGTGCTTGAATCCGCATGACGCAACAAGCTGTTCGTCATCGAAAAAGAAAGATGGGTGCTGATTTAGCGCCCCGCAGATCATCACAAACCTGGAAATAGAAATCCGATTGTGCCCGCTCTCGTATTTCTGCACCTGCTGAAACGTGACGCCAATCATTTCCGCCAGTTCCGTTTGAGATATTTTGCGCAGCCTGCGGAGTTGCTTAACGCGATTGCCAACCGCAACGTCAACTGGCTCTGGTTTTTTCGGTTTCATAGTATCCTCATTTGCCTGGAAAAAAGCCCCGGTGACCCGTCGATCACCGGGGAAGTTTGGGAATCCCCCGCCCTATTGACTGGGCGGATTTGCCGGAACGTCGATTGAACAGAAACCGGCATCACTTCCGGTCACTGTGAATCCGGCCTTCTCCATGTCGGCAATAACGGCCTTGTACTTTTGGGCCGCAGCCAACACCGCATCGACGCTTCCAGGGTCGATGCGAAGGTGCGCTGTTAGTTTCACGCGATATACGTTTGCTCGTTTAGCCATTTGGTTTCTCCTGCTCTTGTCCGTTGATGCGTTGGTGCATCAGCCTTCCGACACTGTTGATAGTTTCGAGGAAATCTGGATTTGTTTTTTGCGCTCTCTCCATTGCTTTGTTGAAGAAGTCGATGTTGGCGTCATACAGAGCGCCAGCTTTTTCCGGCGTTGCCGTAGATAACTCACGCTCTAGTCCCTGGAACCATTCGCCCAGCGTAGAAAATTCAGCGATGGTTTCAGTACCCAGCTTGAGCGCCAGCTTTTTGCTGACCGCTGCCTTGGCTTCGGCTTGGTACTTGGTTTCGCCGCGCGCCCATGCCGCCAGTCGCGCGCCGGTTTCTTTGGTGATCAGTTCGCCATCACGGATAATCTCGGCCAAGTCTGGCCGCGTGTATCTGGTTGCGCAGAACTTATGATCCGCGTCGAAGTAACCGTGGATGAACAATTCGTGCAGGATGTCCTCTGCCTGGGTCGGCTCAAGCGTTGACGATCTGGCCCACTCTTTCTTGCCGCCCTTGGTTACTTCTTCCATCGGGAATTTTGCCCGCATACACACGATCACAAGCGGGATAGGCGATTGCAGCATACGCAGCATGAAATCGCGCTGGTGACTGATTTTGGGCTGTTGCCAAGCCAACATAGACTTCTTACCTGCCGCCTGATTCTTAGCCGCCCAGTCAAGCACACCGCCGACACCTTCCCATTCGTGACTTGCGCTGTCGATAATTAGCGCGTCGTAGTTGGCCCGCTCGAAGGCGCTGATAGCTTCGCCATAGCGCGCCGGGCTAAACGGTGCTCGCAGCGATACAACATCATATCCAGGCGCAAACTCTGGCATGTCAACGTATGCCTCTCCGCGACCGGCCTCAGTCTCGATCATGCCGATCTTGCCGGTCGGCCCTACAAAACCGCGCGCCAAAAGCAACGCGCTGTAGGTCTTGCCGCCGTTTGATTTGGCATAGAATCCGATAATCGGCTTGGCAGATGACCGTTTGGCCGGTCGAATCATTATCGGTTCTGGCTTAAAGCCTTCGTCGTCGTCTCGCGGGTCCATTAGTTACCTTCCACTTGTTTTGTTGGTGCCTGTGCTTTTGTCCAGAAATTAAGCAGTTGCTCGCGGGACATGCCGCCGTCGCCGCTGTATCTCTGAACGTGATCCAGTTTTTCCTGAAGCCTGATCGACTCCCAAGGCTTCGGCCCGATCTGGGTCACATGCGAAGGGTAGCCGGGCCAAATGTTGTGCTTCATGCACCACGCCCATGAGCGCATTGCTTCATTCAGCTTTTTATTGGCTTCCACCATGCCATCGTAATTCAGTTCGATTAGCGACATGGCGTATGGCTTATCTTTTTCCTGCACCACCCAGACAAAGCGCGGTTCTTCAATGCCGAGAACCTTGCGCACGCCCCGTAGGTAGAGCGCGGCCTTGATGTCGTAGCCCATTTCAAACATCTGCCGCGACCAAGTTTCGGGGTTAGCTGATCGCCCGTCCGTCTTGTAGTCTGGAATGATTGGCGTGCCGTTCAAATGGTCGATCATGCAGCGGCACCAGATTTCGACCCCGTTGACGTTTTCAGTCCACACCAAAGTCTGTTCGTATTTGCCGCCCTTGAATATGTTGGCGTGATCTGTGCAGGCAATCTGCACGTCGAATGCTGACACCATTTCCATAATCTCAGCCATGTCGGCCTTGAGCAGCGGCGTCTTGCCAGCAAGGTACGCCTTTGCCCTAGCATCTTTGGCCGCGTTAGTGCGCCAGTCTGGAAAGTCTAAGACTTCGATCTTGTCTTGCTTGCCAAGAATGATCTGGTGCGCTGCCGATCCGATGTCGAAAGCCGCCTTTTCTTCTCGCTCATAGTCGGGGTTGAGGCGAGGGTGCTCAAGCCACGCATGGCGCGGGCTGTACTGATACATGGTAACCGCGATGCTGCCAGACAGCGACGGCACCACGCACGGATCAGCATGGTAGGTTGGCTCTGGAATGTCGTAGATTCCAGGCTTGTCGATTTTGATTGCGAGTTCACTCACAGCAGTTCTCCCTGATTTACTGATTTCACTTCGCCGTCCTCAATGACGAACCCGATCTTGCCAGACGAGTCCACCCTTTCAATCCAGACCTGATAGCCGCTTTTCTCGGCCATTTCCGAAACGACTTTCATGGCGTCGTCATCAAGCAACGATCCATCACGCACGCGAATTACACGCAGCCTTGGATTCGCGGACATGGTGATGGCAAGCGAAGCGCGCAGTTGCTCCGCGTCAGACGCCTGCTCGAACGGAAGCCCGTTGTATAGAACAACGCCATCACCCAGCGACAAGCCTTCGACCGGCATCTTGGCCGCAGCGATCAGGTCTTGCTTGGCTTTCTCGCGCGCTTCCATCCTGGCCGTCAGTTCGTCAGCCGCCTTGGTTTCTTGAGCCGCCTTGGCCGTTAGGGCGCGCTTTTGCAGCAGCTTGGCGACATTGGCGTTGGTTGCCTTGGCCTGATCGACAGCCGTTCGCAGCGCCGTAATATCAACGGGGTCTGGTAGTGGGTCGGCAGTTTCCAATTTCTTGCGGTCTGATGCGATAAGCAGTTCAAGGGCTTCGATCTGCTTTTTCAGATCGGAAACCTGAAGTTCGCTATCGGATATACGTTTCGCTGTAGCCGCGCGACGATCCGCACGCTGCTGGATTTCGCTGTTTGTGGCCGCAGCGTTTTGGAGTTGCGTCAGCAGAGCAGACTCGTCAACGCTTTCCTCTGGCGTGCCATCAGGTACAGTGATGATTTCCGCAGCGGCCTTTGCTTCGCGCGCCGCCCGGTTGTGTTCGGTGCGCCGGGCAAAGTCGCCGTCTTGTTCCGCCTTGTGCTTTGCGAAATCAAAACCTGGAACAAACGAGCGCAGCGCATCGAATTGGTCTGCTGGCTTCATGCGAGCAAACTCAAGTGGATCGAACGTCAGCGTAGAGTACAGGCTGTCCAGAATTTTCTGCGGTGTGGGAAATCGCGCGCCGTCCGCAGTCTCAACTACAACTTCTGTCGCGTGGCCGTCGCCCTTAGCCTTGAACTTGCGGGTGATGATAATTTCGCCCATGTCCAGGCGAATGATTGCCTTGTCAGCGCCCTTGCGAATCGGCTGGGCCTGGATGTGGCTTGCACCTTCAATCGCCCACCATATAGCATCGAGTACGCTTGTCTTGCCGTTGCCGTTCTTGCCGGTGATCTGCACCAGCGATCCGCTTGGTTTGATGGTAACGGCTTTCAGCCGCTTGATGTTCTCCGCTCGCAGTTCAACGATTCTGTATGTCTTTTCTTCGCTCATGTGTCCGATCCTTGGGTTAAAGCAATTTCAATCAGTTCTTCGCAGACGCTCTCGTTAGATTGCAGCGCAGCAATCGCGTCATCATCGAGCGCCGCCATCCTGTTGTCATTTTCGCCTAGTAAAACCGCCGAAATAATCTCCACGCTTGGCGGCTCTCCAGGTTCTCCCGCACAGGAATAGGTTGGGCCACTTGCGCGATAGCCCCTATCAAAATCAAATTCGATTTCGTTTCTAGCCTCTACTTCTCCAAGGCAAACGGTAAGTATCGCGGTAAAGCGTCTCTGAACCATGATGATGTTTCCTTTCAAATGTCAGCAGCACGTCTGGCTGTATGGTTTGATCGCCCAACAACAGCCGTTGCAATGTCGCAAATTCATCGGGCCTTAGATCAAGACGACCAGCCGGGCGACCATCAAAAATCATGGTGACGCTGACCTTTTCCCGCTTATAGTTCGCGCCATACCTTAAATTGACTTTCATTTGAGTTGTCCCGACAGCCACAAATAAACGTGCCGCGCGACATCAACTATCCAAAGCACAAGAATGATCCTGTACCCAACATTGGCGTTCGGATGTTCTGGATAGAAGAACACATCAACGAGCAGCGCGGCAGCGGCCAGCACAAGGCCGACACAGAGGCCGCAAGCTGTCAGCCCTATCCACCGCAGCAGGCGAACGCGGACGGCCCAGGCGATAACGCTATTCACCGTCCGACTCCTTTTTTTCCTGATAGCGCTTGCCCTTTGGGCCGCAGCCATCAGCAACATCCCACATGCGCTCAGACACGCAGGAAACAAAGGTTTCAGAACCATCGACCATCGACCGCCGTTTAGCCAAACGGCAGAGCAATTCGCCGCCAGGAACGGCGGCAAAAGAATGATCGCACGAATTACACAGCCGAACGGTCATGGTTTGACTCCAATGGAAGTTGAGGATTGCGCAACTCATGGCGCAGCTTGTCGGCCACCGCGCGCACAAGGGCGCGCTGTAGTTTCTTGCGCTTGGCGTGGCGCGCCGTCCGAAGTGAAACCGCGCGCTGTAGCCGTTCGATTTTCCGGTCAGTCATGGCGCACCTAGTAGATCGCGGTGATGACGGTCGCGGACGCTGGCCCGCGTGTTTCATCGTGCCGAAACGCAATGCGCTTTTTCACCAGCGAGGCCCAGCGAATCGGCTGGCGCATTCCTTCGGCGCTGCGAATCAAACTGGCCGTGTATGTGCTTGCCGCAAACTCGACGCGCCGAGTCATCGGGCTAACGCAATCGTCTGGGTTTTTCATGTTAAAGACTTTCCTTTTGTGCAAATTCTCTGCGAAGCAGCGCAGCATATTCGCGTTCAGTTTTCATTCCGCTTTCGCGGCACGGCTTTCCGTTCGCCTTGTCGTGCGGGCGCTGGGACTCGCCCCAATATCCGGTCCCACAATGCGGGCACGTCCACCGCCTTTGCTTGCGCTTATGTTCGTTCACGACCGGCCCTCCGCTTTGGCGATGGCAGACCGCGCCGCGTCCAGCGTGACATTGCGGCTGTCTAAGTTCTGGGCGCGTTCCAGTTTTTCCGCATATGCAACCACTCGGCGCAACTCTGACAGCAGTTCGTCGTGGCAATTCACCGCACGAACAACGTGCTGCGCTTCTTCGCCATATTCTTCCGTCTGCACGTAACAAAAAACGCGCCCAAGATCGCCGCTCATAACGAACGTGATCCCGTCCGCCCCTTCTTTGATGCGCCAAGGTATTTCTTTGACAATCGCCATTCTGAATCTCCTGTGATGCCTGGAAGCATGTTCTAGCAACGCCTCAAGCCCAGCCCGGATTTTCACCGGGTCTGGGCCTATTGGGCGAGCGCTGGGCTATTGCGCTAGGTCGAGGATCGCGCCGCCCTGACGCTCCAGGTCAACGCGCTCGTCTTGCCACTTGATGTCGCGCGCTTTCGCGGTGACGGCGGTTGTCACGTCCCACAGGGTTTCAATCGGGCGGTGTTCTTCATCCATGTGGATCGCCTTCAACTGCTCGGCCATCTTCACGCCGAAGCGGGTTTTCAGGAAATCATCAACCTTGTCGCCCAGGCGAGCAGACCGCGCATGTTCAATCGCCTTCACGATGCTGGATTCCGACGATTGGGCGTAGCGCTCAATAGCCGGTGCCACTTCATCAACGAACTTGTCTGGCGCGCTGGCGGTGTGGCGCACGCGGATTTCGCGGTATTCCTTTGCGCCCCACACGATGCGGTTCATGCACACGTAATCGAACAGGAACGTAGCAATACCCAGCGTGCAAGAGCCGACTTCGCTATTCCACACAAAGAACCCGCGAGCCAATGCGCCCGGCTGACCGTCGCGCCGGTCATCAATCTGAATGCGGTTTTTCTCGTCTGCCAGAAACACAAACATATCGCGGTCGGACGCATACAGTGTGGTGTTGGACTTGTTCACCACCACTTCACGGCCAAACTCGCCGGGAACGCGGAAGTCACCGTTGACGCCATCACCGAAGCGTTCACGCAACGCACGAATGATGTCATTGTTCCAAACGCGGCCATAATTTGGGCCAGTCACGGCGCGCACGGTCGAGTCACCGTTCTTTTGCAAGAGCACGCCCACGTCCTCAACGTCGCGCGTCATCAAGCCGTAATTCAGCGCGTCAGCGACAAGCGGAGTCGGCAGCTTGCGCAAGTAGCCAGCGGGGGCACCCACCAATGACGACAACTGACCGAAGCTGAAGTGCGTCGGCTTGTAAGCAGCGCCGTTCGGGCCGGTGATCAGCAGTTCGTTGTCAATTTTCCCTTCTTCGTTCAGCGAAGGCGAAACATTGATGCGGCGGCTGGCGACGACGACGCCGCGCGAATGATTGCGCTGCGCATCGGCAAAGGTTTGCATTTCATCGAGAGACAAAAAGCGTTGATCGGCTGGGCGTGTTGCCCATTCGCGTGAAGCCTTGGTGATGATTCCGTTAGAGATCGCGTTCATTGTATTTCTCCGTTTGTGATGTTACCGGCCTGGAAGCGCCCGGCGCGAATTTTATATCTGGGATTGTATTCGAGGTAAAGCGCTTTCTTTGCAGCCAGTGAAACGTCTGATAGGTTCCGCGTCCCAGGCAAACAGGACACGCGCTATGCGATTGCAAAAATGGATGGATGAAACGGGCACCAGCGGCAGAGCGCTGGCCAAAGCCCTTGCCGTGAGTTGTGCCACGATTTCAAGGTTTAAGACGGGCACCAGCTATCCGTCGCCTGAACAGGCTCAAGAGATATTCCGCATCACGAAAGGCCGCGTGACGCCGAATGATATGTTTCTGAAACCGGCCAAAACCCAAAGGGAGAAGCCAAATGGCAAAGCCTAAAAAAGCACCGAAGAACGGCCAATCTGACATGATCGGCCACAATTACTCGAAAGAGGATCGCGCTAAACAGATCAAAAAGGCCGTGAACACGCTGGCCCGGCATAAGCGCGAAAAAGACAAGCTGGCGGGTGAGCACCGCGAGGACTACGAAAAGAACGTAAAGGCGGTCTGCGCCAGCCTTGGTGTGCCTATCGGTGACCTGAAATACGCCGCCAAGGTCTATATGGCGTCGGACGCCGCAGAGGATAAGGGCGAGCAGCAGCTTATCCGCGACAGCGCAATGGATGTCATGCGCGAAGTGTTTGAAGCTATGACCGGCGATCAGGCGGACCTATTTGGCCTGCCCGAACGCACGGCCAAGCTGCGCGAAGCCCAGGCCGCGAAAGAGGCCGAAGGCAAAAACACAGAGGCAGAGTGATGTGGTCGCTGGCCCTAGATATTTCGACACGAACGGGCTGGGCATTCTGGAAGCCGGGGTTGCCAAAACCCCGGCACGGAGTCTTTGAAGTGCCAAAGCCCAAGCGCCTGACCATGATGGGCGTGCAGGCCGATGAAATCTATACCGACTATCGTTCAACGAGCGGTGCGTTTTATCGGCATTTCGAGGCGTTCTGTAAGCTGGAGGGCGTGCAGCGGATCGTGTTCGAGGCCCCAATCTTGATAAACCACGGCGGCAGAAACCAAACCGGAATCCAGGTGGCTCAAGTCCAGTTTGGGTTGGTCATGCTGACGTGGCTCTTGGCCGATCAACTTGGAATCGCGTGCAATGGCGAACGCCACGGCACGATGATGAAACACTGGGTAGGCCACGGCGGCTTGCGCCGGGATGAAGGAAAACTTCAGAGCGTTGAGCGGGTGAAACGCTTGGGCTGGAAGTCCGTTGATGACAACGACGCGGACGCTTTGGGCCTGCTATTCCTGCACCTGCATACCATTGGCGCTGACACGCCATTTGATACGTCCCCAGCAAAAGGTCCGTTATTCAATGGCGCGTGATCCCTTTCTGAAATTGTTTCCAGGCGATTTCCTACAAAAGACCGGCCATCTATCCCAGGCACAGGTTGGCGCGTACATGCTGCTGATCTTTGCCTATTGGAATGCCAAGGGTCCGCTGCCCGACAACGCGGACACCTTGCGCACCATTACCAGGACAGCGCCCGGCCATTGGCCAGCCATGCGCCACGCCATGACCAAGGGGCTGCATAATCCTTTGGGGTTTTTCGAGGTCCGCGACGGGCTATGGCACCATGACCGGCTGGACAGCGATCTGGCCGCACGCCGCGCGCTGGCTCGACCCGGGCCACGGAAGAAACAGGAAGGTCAGGGTAGCAAACCCCAGGAGTCGGCTACCCTAAAAGGGGGAAGCCAGCCCCCGAAGCCCGATCTGCTGGACGGGATCAGGGCCTACAACGAGGCCGCAGAGAAGCTGGGCTTGGCCGCGTGCGCCAAGGTGACCGATAGCCGCCTAAGTCACTTGGCCGCGCGCTATGCCGACCTGGGCGGGCCGCAAAAGTGGGCGGATTTCTTATCGTCCTTGGCCGACATGCCGCACCTGCTGGGCCATAATGACCGTGGCTGGAAAGCCGATTTCGACTGGATCACAAAGCAGTCTAATTTTCTGAAAATCATAGAAGGCCGATATGTCAAACGCTCTAACGATCCGCGACCCCAACTTAGAAGCGCCATGCTCGAAGCCGTCATGGCTGGACACATGGCACCCGAGTTACCCCTTGCCGACCCGGGCGACGGCTGAAACGATAGCCGCCGCCGTTGCTCAATACGCCACCGCCTGCCGACCATCCACATCGAAGGAATGCGCGGTGATCTTGGTTCCCTTTGTGGAATGGCTTATCCGCGAAAAATTGATCCAGGCTGACGAAGGCCCAGCCGTGGTGACCGACTACACCCAGACCCTTCAAACCCTTCCCCCTGACCTGCTGCGCGCCGCCACGACCCGAATTAAGGCCACATGGCACTATCGGTCTAAGCCCCTGCCGGGCGATCTGCGGCAGGCTGTATCGGATCAGTGGAAAGAGCGCACCACCGACTATCGGCGGCTTCAGACGATGGAAATGAAGGCCCGTTTGGAAATGAAACAAAAATCGGTGCACTCTGTACGAAAACTGGAAAAACCAAAGGAAATCAAAGCCTCAGAGCCAGAGCCAATTTTGGTCGATCCGAACGCAAAGGAAAACCAGGAACAGATCGCGGAATGGAAACGGCAACTAAATCTAAGCTGAATATTAGGAAAATGATTTTTGTGATGGTCCACTAACACTTCCGCAACAATTCGGCAATCAATCGGCTAACACCACTATTCAGTAATATCAAACACTTAGGTCAATAGTTGACGCAATGAAATCAAAGCCTGCTGCCCCCCAGAATCGTTGGGTTACCAGACATCTAAATCGTTGCCTGAACTTTGGAACTAACCGTTTGATAATAAACAAAACCCGAGTAGCCGAACAGTTGCCGAATTTTAGCCAGTCAGAGAGTCAGATGTCAGTAAGTAAGTGATGAGAGGAAAGGCCCAAAAATCGACTTAGAAAACCGTTCCAACCGAAAAGACGACATCAAACCAGACCCAGAATGGGTCAAAAACACGGAAAAAACCTTAGCCCAGAGCCAAGCGGACAGTCTGAAGCCCCAACTACCGGATCAAAACCACATCGAAGCCCAGGACCAAAAACTAAGACCCCCTTTTTCGAGTTCGGAACACAGCCCAAAAGGCAAAAAAACCCAAAGGAAAAAAACATCTCATGGCCGCAAAGAAATACGACGACAGCGTTTTTATGGAAATTCTCGAAGAACACTCGAAGGGAAAGACCATAACAGCCGTGCTACGCGAAATGCCGAATGCCCCAGACATCAGTAGGGTATTAAGACGATGTGCCGAGAATCCGGTTCTTTCGCAAGCCCTCGCGCGTGCGAGCCGATTGTGGTGCGATGTGAAGGCCGATGAAGCTGAACAGATCGCTGCGGACCTGAATGAGAACATCCCCATGATGGACACCGGCAAGCTGGATAGCGCCGGGAAGCCAATTATGAAGGTGGACTTGATGGCTCAGAAGTCGCGGTGTGCGACGGCGCGCGTGCGGATCGACACCATCCTGCGGGTTATCGCAATGGTGAACCCGGCGAAGTATGGCGCAAAGATCGACATGACTGTGCGCGATGAAGCCCCGACGCTGGAGAGCCTGCCGGATAGCGAAGTGAATGCGCGGATTGCCAGATTGATGCGAGCGCGCGGGATACCGGAGCAGTACGTTCAAATGATGATGATACCTGAACTGCCGCCTGTTGGGCTGGTGATAGACAATCAACCGGCTGCGGCACCGGCCCAGATTGAGAGCCAAGGCCGTGAACCGTAAGAACCGCAAGCAGCGCGATAAGCTGTACGCCTTAAACCCTAACTGCCATTGGTGCGGTGTGCGAATGAATCCGCCGCCGCACGATAAGCACCGGCCCAAGCCTGACGATTGCACCGTTGATCATCTGTACCCGGTTGGGCACCCAGACCGGAAGCCGGGCCGTGGCGATGTGTGCAGAGTGCTGGCATGTCATCGCTGCAATCAGCAGCGCGGGATCGAATGGAATAGGCGACTGAAGGCGGAAAAAACAAAGGCCCCCGCAGAGCAATCATCGTGCGAGGGCCTTCGCTTCGTTTCCATCGCCACATGCAGGAAATAACATGAAGCACCAGAATGATAGCAGACTGATCGGACCTGAAAACAACAATGTTTAGGCCCGAGTCGATCTGGCACATCCTGGGACAGACGCCGCCCCATTTAATTGAACAATTTTAGGTATGGGGAACAAATAGGCCGCTTGATCATAATTATTCCCCATTAGTTTTGATCACAGTTGCCAGCCACCGCAACCTATGGCGTAATGCGCTCGCTTCCAGGCACAACATCAAAGGAGAATCGCTATGCCCGACTGGGCCATTTTCACAATCGTTGGGATCAACGCCTTCGTATTCGGATACTCTGGCTTCGTGGTGAGGTTGCCGTGAAGATTGCTAATCAGCGCGTCCTCAATTTCTGGGCCAAAAGCAACGGACGCAAAGCAGACTTCGTGGTTAAAATGAAATCTTTGTGCGCGGTCGTATGCGATGACTTGTCGATCACGTTCTACTGGAACGGCGGCGCAACGATGACGGCTCAATTCGACCGCGATAAATCGTCAGAAATGAATGACGTTTATAACGCAGCGTTTGATTACCTGACTAAACGCGCGGCCCAGCTATGAAATACGATCTAAAAAAGCCGTGTAAAAACTGTCCCTTCAGAAGCGATGACACGCGGATCGTATTCAAGGACAAGGAACGCGCGGCAGAGATAGCAGAGCACGCATACCGCAACGGCTTTCCCTGCCACCTATCAGCCGACTTCGATGAAGGCGATGAAGAAGGCAAAGGCGCTGGATACGTTGCTGGCCGCAACTCTCAGCATTGCGCTGGCGCGATCATCATGTTCATCAAAGAAGGGTGTTACGAAACCGGCTGGCCCGGCATCGGCAACAACGAGCGCCTATACGATAAGCTGGCTGCGCAGATGGACATGGACTCGCCAGTGTTCGACAGCGAAGAAGATTTCATCAAAGCCAACGATCCGCGAAAGCATCCGGCGCGCTACAGGCAAAGGATGAAGGCATGAACCACCGCGAAACATGCCGCGCAAAACTAAGAATGCGCCGACTGACGCGCTACTGGGGCGACAGCCCAGAGGCCGTGCAGGCAAGAGCCGACCGTGACTGGGCCATGTTCACCGAGTATCGCGGCGACGTGTACGGGCCGACGCAAGCCGATCTATCGCGCAAGTACGGACTTGGGATCGACAGCGTGAAAAAGATCATCGGAATGCTGCGCATGACGCACGAACACGCAGCTATCGCAATCGACAGGAGACTCCAACGTGAGCAAACACATTGACCAAGCGCGCGACAAGGCTGCGCTCGAAGCCGAGTATTTCCAAACCGATCCGTGGGCCATAGCCGCTATCCTAAAACACGAACTGCTGACGCCAATCGTTGTCGATCCGTGCTGCGGTGATGGGCGTATGGCCGCATCGGTTGACGGAACGGCGGCGCTGAACATCATCGCCATCGACAAATACGATTGGGGCTACAAGTCCGGCACCAAGAAGATCAAAGCCTATCACGGCGTTGATTGGCTGGACTCAACGACATGGCCCATAGCGCTGCACCATCCGGTCACGCAGATGGAAGATCAGGTCACGGTGTTTATGAACCCGCCATTCTCGCAAGCCGAGGAATTTGTGCGGCAAGCGCTTGGATATGGCGTTCGCAAGGTCATCTGCTTCCAGCGCCAAGTGTGGCGCGAGAGCCAAGGACGCCGCACATTCTGGAATGACTACCCGCCCAATCGCATATACATCTGCGGCGACCGCGCAAACTGCTGGCTGGGCACGATTCCCGAGAACAAGCGCAAAGGCGGATCGTATCAGCCGCACGCATGGTACGTCTGGGAACGCGGGCACCCATCTGGTACGCTCACTAGCACGATCTACAAGAGTTGAGGCCAGGACCGGCCCCGCGCCCGCTTCCGGCTTAGTTGCTGGGGCGGGCGCATTAGTTTATGATCTGCTCAACCTCATGCACCCCGTAGAAAGGGCCTGGGCGTTCCTCTTGGTAAGCCGACGAGTCTCTGGGATACACTACCGCCGCATGGTATGACGCCCAGAGGCAGCGACGTGACGGGCTGCTAAGTCGGAACAATCGCAACCCAGGCCCACCTATGCAACGTGATCAGGCGATAGACTCACTAGCCACACTGGACGTTCTGGAATCTCGCCGCCGATTCCGCAAGCTGCTGACCTACTTCCCCGATGATGGGCCGTTGCGCCGGGAACTGTACCAGCGACATCTTGAGTTTTTTGACGCTGGGCGCGAATACCGCGAACGCTGCTTTATGGCGGGCAACCGCGTAGGCAAGACCGAAAGCGCTGGAGGATACGAACTGACGCTGCACCTGCTGGGTTATTATCCGCATTGGTGGACCGGCAGGAGATTCAACAGGCCGATCAAAGCATGGGCGGTCGGCAAGACCAACCAGACGACGCGCGAAATCTTGCAATCCAAGATGTGCGGCCCGATCAAGTTCCGCGAAACACGCAAGGCTGTCGAGGGCACCGGCCTGATACCAGCCGACCGCATCAAACAGCCAACCTGGAAGTCAGGCATACCGGACAGCATTGACGAATTGCCCATCCTGCACGCCAGCGGTGGGCACTCCCGGCTTTGGTTCAAGTCATACGAGCAAGGCCGTGGCGCGTTCGAGGGATCAGAAATCGACGTGATCCTGCTGGACGAAGAACCGCCGATGGATATTTACAACGAATGCCTAATCCGTACTGCCGACACGACTGGCGGTGGCGGTGGCGGAATTATCATGCTGACGTTCACGCCCCTAGACGGGATCACTGATGTCGTGCTTTCCTTCATGGGCGAGGACATGAGGCCCGCAGAACTCTAGCAAAAGGAACGGACACAATGAGCAATGCGAAAATAGCTATCGGTGAAATGATGCGCGCGAAGGCAGATGTTTTTTCAGACCGAACAATTCCGGCTTGCCCGCCAACCCCGAACCGCCCCAATGACGGGTGGATGGCAGACTGGACGCGCGCCGTAGATGAAGCCTGCACTCTGTTATCGAGAATGCAAGCCGATCTGCTGGACCTAAATAGTCGTTTGGGAACGGCGCACGTTCCCGAGTCAGAACCAAACAACGCCAAGTTGGCCACAGAGCCAAGCACGCAGATCGAAATACTCAACGCGACAATCCAACGCCTGCACCGCAACGTCTATTCTGCCATTGCCCAGGTCGAGCGTTTGAAGGCGCTCTAATGGTTGAGGCAGCGTACATCATCTTTCTGTTTACGCTGGGCTGGGTCATTGAGTTTGCACGACTTGATGACCCAAGCCTTGCCAACGTATCGCGCTGGCGGTGGATTATCATTGGAGCGTTAGCTGTGTTGTGGCCGCTGAACTGGACGTTTATTGCGATCCGGTTAGCGTACCGCCACGCACGCTTTATCTTTTCCGGCCATGATTAAAACCAAAGCGGCGCGACACGTCTATGAATACGCGCTGACTGTGCTGAAGTCAGAGCCAGCGCGTGACAAATGGATGGACGAACCGAACGACCACATGAAGGGTGCGAAGCCCATCGACATCATCAACAGCCTTCCAGGTCGAGTTGAAATGGTGCTTTTCAAAATGCAAAGCGGGGAAATATGACCAAAGAGAAACAAGTTCGCGTGTGCTCAAAAGACGGCTGCGGCTGTGAGGCCGTGGTGTATCCGGTGTTTCAAGTGTACGGGGTTGGCGCTGGCCCAGGCGGTGTGGAGAACCCAGGCCGCGTGCCGCTGCGCATACCGCTTTGTGGCCCATGCTGCGAAGGAATCAACGGCGCATTGGATAGCTGGGTGGACAATGTGCCCAAGCTGAAAGATCAGCTTCGCTATTCGCTTGTATCGACCGGGCGCAAGATACCAGACTGGCGAACGCTCGAATGCAAGCCAGCGCTCATTGATGAAACAGACGCCGCCCTGTTTGTTGCCAAGCAACTGTCAGAGCGCTTGGTAGGTCGGCGGTGAGCGCGATCAACCGGCCAGCAGCAGACGTGCCGCTTGCCAGTGAAACCAAAGAGGCGCGCGGCAAGATCAAGAGATTCCCGCCCGGACAGTTTCACGAATTGGTGAACAGGGCGGCTGAAAAAGCGAAAGTGGAATTTAAGCTGCGATGGACACGCTGGGGCGATTACCGATATGTGGTGAACGGCAAGGCCCTCACGCTGCGAGAACTGATTTCGCTGATCGACAAGAAACTTGTTGCGGCTGGAAAGAAACCAACGGGGTTGTAAATGAAAAAGTGGACCGAGTACATTCCGCCTTGCAAGCATTGCGGCAGATCGCGCGGCAGATACCACATCGCCTGCACGCCGGAAAATGGTCCGCGCTGGTCGCTGATTAAAGACGACGCGCTGTGCAAGCCATGCGCGGAAGTGGCGATCAACAGTCCTGAAACCGAGAAAGAACTGAGCAATATGTTCACCATGCATCAACAGCATTATTTCCCAGGCATGGATCACATTGATCTGCGGCTGACATTGGAACTTCATACAAAGTGGTGCCAGCTAAGAGAACAATCTGCACGCACATTCGGCTGGATCGGTCGCGCCTAATGCCACGTATCACCGCGTCAAAGTACACGGTATTTGCTGGGTGGGACGATGTGCCTCACCTGGACGACAACACGAAGCAAGAACTGCTGCGTTCGACGCCGCCACACTTGCGCGATGCGCGGTCAAAGGGATTGCCAACCGTGGGATCGGGCTTGATCTATCCGGTTCCGCTCGATGACATCTTGTGCGATCCGTTTCAGATTCCTGCTTCATGGCCAAGGGCTTATGCGCTTGACGTGGGATGGAAAGTCACCGCCTCACTCTGGGGAGCGCTTGATGACTCCAGCGGCATCACCTACGTCTATACAGAACACTATCGCGGCGAGGCCGAGCCGACCACGCACGCGGCAGCAATCAAGGCGCGCGGCGATTGGATACCGGGCGTTATCGACCCGGCTTCACGCGGACGCAGCCAGAAAGACGGCACGCGGCTCATTGAAATCTACAGATCGCTGGGGCTTGAATTAACACCGGCAATCAACGAAGTTAGCGCCGGATTGCAGGAATGCTGGATGGGGCTTTCATCCGGTCGGATTAAGGTCTTTCGGACATGCCAAAACTTTCAGGCCGAAATCCGACTCTACAGACGCAATGCCAGGGGGATGATTGTAAAGGAGAGGGATCACCTTATGGATTGCCTGCGATACCTTGTGATGTCTGGCATGGGTATAGCCAGAACCAAGCCTCTACCGCAGAGCAATGTCATTGAGGCGTTCGTTCCCGGTGACGCAAGGGTTGCATTCTAATGAAACACCTCAAGGTCGAAGGCACTCCAGAGGATACTGAACACGTCAAGGTCGAGCGGTATCGAGAGAAGCCGGAAAGCGAAAACGAAGAACAGGGACAGTCCCAGGCGCTCAGTCAAATAGTCGAGCGCCTTTCGTCTTTGGCCCAGGCGCAAGAGGCAAAGAAGCGCGAGATTGAGAACGAAGCGCTTGATGACTTGCGCCAATACTACGGTCGATATGATGCGGACACCGAAGCCAAGCTGAAGGCAACCAACCGCACCCGCGTATTCGGCAACATCACTCGCCCAACAGTACACGCATGGGAAGCGTGGATGGTTGATCTGCTGTTCCCGGTGGACGATAAGCCGTGGGCCATCGAGCCAACGCCAGTCCCAGAGTTGGTGGAGAGCGCGAAGAAAGAAGCCTTTGAGGCGTGGCGCTTGGTGCAGGAAGCGAACATCGCCCAGCAGCAAGGCGACATGCAGGCCGCTGTCGGGCTTGCGAACAAAGCCAACGAACATGCTGGTGAGGCATTGCGAATCCAGATGGAAATGGACATCGCAAAAAAGAAATCAGACAACATGGCGCGGACTATCGAAGATCAGTTGGTGGAAACCGACTGGGGCGCGAAGTGTCGCAGACAGATTCACGATGCCATTTTGCTTGGCACCGGCATCAAGAAAGGCCCGCTTGCTCGCAATAAGTCACGCAAGAAATGGGAAAAGAAAACCGAACCCGATCCGGTGACAGGGCAGACCAAAGAGTTTTGGTCTTACAGCTTCCCGGCAGATGACCGCCCACACTGGGAATACGTCGATTGGTGGGATTTCTTTCCAGATATGACTGGCCGCACGCCTAAAGAGTGGTCATTCACGTTTGAGCGGCACGTTGAAAACGAACAACAGATCAGGGCGCTTTTGAAAGAGCCTGGGTTTGACGAGGACGCAATCTATCGCCTGCTCAAGTCAGGTGCGCGCGATACACTCCCAACCTACATGGGCCAGTTGGCCGACATTGCTGGACGCCCGCAGCCAGAGGCCGATAACAGATTCATACGCTGGGAGTATCACGGCCCGCTGACGAACGAAGATGTGAACGCTATCGCCCAACACCTTTCACCCGAGAATCCTGAAGCGTGGCTGAAAAAGGTTGGATGGGATGAAGTCAAATCATCCGTCTATGCCATCGTTCATTTCTGCGGCAGCGAACTTTTGAAGATCGGCCCGCACCCGAACGATGACGGGGAAACGCTGTACGATAATTGGTGGCTGATCCAAGACAACGCCAGTTCCTTCGGCTTTGGTGTGCCGCGACTGTTGCGTGATCCGCAGGCAGCTTTCAACGGCGCATGGCGCATGACGATGGAGAACGGAGGCGTATCAGCGCGACCGCACACCATCATTGATCAGCAGCAGGTCCAGAAATCGGCTGATGGCGTCAACACTTGGTATCGCACAGGCACAGCCTCTAATCCAAATCGACCGGCCATTGAAGTCGTGCAGGTGCCAAACAACTTGGCGCAACTCATGCAGGTCATGGAAGTAGCGCGCAAACTGGCAGACGAAGAAGGCATGATGCCGACCATTGCGCGCGGCGAGCAGGGATCGCACGTCACGCAGACCAAGGGCGGTATGGCGATGTTGATGAACAGCAACAACATCATCAAGCGCTTGGCGGTGAAGAACTGGGATGACTACGTGACCGTGCCAAACATCCAGCGCATGTTCGACTGGAACATGGAGTTTAACCCAGACGACACGATCAAAGGCGACATGAAGATTGTCGCACGCGGATCGAGCACGCTTCTGATCCGTGAAATGCAAGCGCCAAACGCGGCAGCTATCGCCCAGACCTGGACGGTACACCCCAAACTTGGGCCTATGGTCCGCGAGCGCCGCCTTGCAGAAATCGCGCTCAAGACCAACATGATGCCTGCCGACATCCTGAAGTCAGAGGACGAACTGAAGCAGGAGGAAATGAATCGCCAGCCGCCGCCCGATCCAGAAATGGAGAAGCTGAAGGTGCAGCTACAGATCGCCCAGATCGACGCACAATCGCGCAAAGATGTGGCAAACATGAATATGGAAACCGCCATGATGCGTTTGGCCGCAGAGCAAAAGATGACGGTCGAAGAACTGCGCACAAGGCTGGACATCGCACGCCAGAAATCTGCATCTGACGAACGCAAGTTGGCGGCAGAGATTGGCGCTCAAACGATACGCGATCAGAAGGCTGCACAGAAAGTTCCGGTCGCGCCTTCAGGTGGAGGAACGGTATGACGGACAGCGAACCGCAGATTGACCGGGGGAGCCAAACCCACCGGGCTTACATGGCCAAAGCCCTTGCCGTGATAAAGGACGCAACAAGCAGGCTTGCTGTCCACAGAACGGATATGATAGATAGCGAATACCAACGAGGCCGCTTAGACGCCGTGAAAGAGATTTTCACCGACCAAGCCGCCCCTACCACTCAGCAGGTAGGTCTGGAGCGACAGTTCCAATCGTTTGAGGATTTCGCATAGCAGGAGTTTGGACAGTGGCAGTCGCGGACACCGACACAAGCGCCGACACAAAGGCCGATGATACAGCCGTATCGTCCGCCGAGGATAACAGCGAATTTGAAAAGGCGTTCGCGGAGTTCACTAAACCAGACGAAAGCGATGACGACGACGACCAAGGCGATGACGGCAGCGATGCCGAAGAAGCCGAAGGCGAAGAAGGCGAAGGCGATGCTGGAGACGGCAAAGCTGAAGCAGAAGCCGCCGAACAGAAAAAAGATGACGCTGCCGATGGTGCTGCCGCTGTAGAAGCCGCCGACCAAAGCAAGCAAGACGACATATGGGCCAAAGCCCCACCCGAAGCGCGGGCCGCTTATGAAGCCGCCCAGGCTGAAATTGCAAAGCTGAAGAACAACCATTCAACCAATCGCGGGCGTTTCTCCGCAATCGGTAAGCAGATGGCCGCTTTGATGAAAGCCGCCGATGCGACCACCAAGCCGAAGATTGTTGCCGAAATCGAAAAGACTTTGGAATCCGACGAGTACAAAGGTTTCGAGAAGGACTACCCAGATCAAGCAAAGATCAATCGCAAGAACCTTGAAATGCAGCGCGATGCTGCAAACCAAGCCGCAGAAGATATGCGGGCGGTTGCTAAGAGCGCGGTCGAGTTGACAGTCCAGAAGGAACTAAGCGTGCTCGAAGAAGCGCATCCCGACTGGGAGCCGCTGACAAGCGAACCAAAGTTTGTCGAATGGGCAGGCAAACAAACCGGCGACTTGCGAGAGAAGATCGACCGTAATTGGGCTGCGATGATAGATGGCAAATCAGCTATCGAAGTTCTGACGGCTTACAAGGCAGCAACGGGACGGGCAAAGGCCAAAGAGCCGCCACCCGCAAAAGACGCGGGGGGCAAAACATCAACCCGCCCCGTTCGAGACTCTAAGACTCAAGCCAAGCTGGATGCCACGAAGCAGCCCGATAACAAGGGCAAAGGCGAAACGAGCCAGCCAGCAGAAGGCACAGAGTTTGAAAGATCGTTTGCCGTGTTCGCCCGCAAAAAGGAAAAGGGCCAACGGCAGTTTGCGTAGCCCGTAGGGCGCGCAACGGGGCTTACCTGGAAAGGGTAAGTCAATGTCTAACGTAACAACCTATGGACAAATCAACCAACGTACCGCCGCCTATGCTGCGACGGAAATGTTGGATCACGCTGAACCCGTCATCGTTCTCGGCAAGTTCGGCACCACCAAGCCGCTGCCCAAGAACAAAGCCAACACCGTCAAATTCCGCCGTCCCATTCCGTTCGGCCCGGCAACCGTACCGCTCGTTGAAGGCGTGACGCCCGATGCGCAAAAGATGCAGTTTGAAGATGTCACCTGCGTCTTGAAGCAATGGGGCAAGCCCATCGAAATCACCGACCAAGTTCAAGATTTGGCCGAAGATCCGGTGCTGACGGAAGCCTCTGCGCTGGCCGGTGAGCAAGCGGGTTACACCGTCGAAATGGTGACCTGGGGTGTGGTGAAGGGCGGAACGAGCGTGCTCTACACCAACGGCGCTCTGCGCTCTGCCGTCAACACGCCGATTTCACTCAGCAAGCAACGTCGCGTGACACGCGCGCTGAAGAACTCAAAGGCCAAAAAGATGCGGCAGATTTTGTCGCCATCGCCCAACTACGGCACGAAGGCCATTGAAGCGTCTTACATCGCCGTGGCCGATACCGATTGTGAGTCCGACATCCGTAACTTGGCAGGCTTTACGCCGGTTGCCGAATACGGCTCACGCCAGCCGGTGTGCCCTGAAGAAATCGGCGCGGTCGAGGACGTTCGTTACGTCCTGTCGCCCGAACTCGATCCGTTTGCTGACGCGGGCGGCGCGAAAAACAACGGCACGGCAAATATGGTGTCAACGAGCGGCACATCTGCTGACGTGTACCCGATCCTGTTTATCGGCCAAGGCGCATACGGCCTTGTGCCACTGAAGGGCGCGGGCGCGATCACGCCGATGGTGTTGAACCCCGGCACGCCGTCAAAGTCTGACCCGATGGGCCAGCGCGGCTATGTGTCGTGGAAGGCTTACTTCAACGCAGTCATCCTGAACGAAACCTGGATGCAGCGTTTGGAGTCGGCAGTCACCGAACTCTAATCGTCATTGACGGGCCGGGCGTAATGCTCGGCCCGTCTGCCTCTCTCAACATCGAATCAAGGAACTGCCCAAATGGAAATCAAAGTTGGAACTTATACCGGCACAGGCGCGGCGCTGAACGTCAGCCTGGGCTTCATCCCCGACGCTGTTTTTATCGTCAATCGCACCGATGCCGACATCATTGGCATCTGGTTCCGTGGCGACACTGACGGCACCGCCGTTGATATTGCGGCTGCTGTTGCAAACAACGCTGCTGATGGCGTCAGCGACTACGCTGGCTCTGACTCAGCAGCGCCCGGTTTCACGGTCGGAACGGACTTTTCCGAGAACGCGAAGGTTTACAAATACATTGCCTTCCGTTCCGGCGCTGGCATGGCCGGTCTGGCCTAACGACTGAAGGCGCTTGTTCTCCCGGTGCCTGAAGGGTGGGGGTTGTCGGAGTGTCCGCCGACAACCCCTATGCCCTAAACCTCAAACAAAAGGATTTGCGGCATGACCGCTCGACTCACACAAACAACCGCCCTGGAACTGGCAAGCGCTGCCGGTCGCGGGGATTTATCAGCCCTTGAACGATTTTTGCGCGCAATGGCTGAAGGCAACATTGCCAATCAATCGACGTTCGGCATCAACTTGCCAGAACTTCGCCGTGACAGTGCAATCAAAGATGCCCTGGCAGACTCAGCCGGTACATCGTTGCTGGGCTTGGCTGACGCGGCTGGTTCTGCCGTGGTTGGCACACAGACCAACAACACCAGCGCCACGGAAAACGCAGCCTATCAATTCGTTTTGCCCGCAGACTATATCGCAGGCACAGACGTAACGGTTCGCGTTCGCGCCCGCGTATCTGCATTGCGCCAAGTCTCAGCCACAGTCGATGTGGTTGCAAAGCTGGTTGGCGATGCAGCGCTTGGTTCTGACATCTGCGCAACCGCAGCGCAGAACCTCACCGCGTCGTATGCCGATTATGATTTCACAGTCACCGGCACAACACTGTCACCCGGCTCTGTGTTGAACCTAGTGTTCACGCTGGCCACAAACGACACTGGCGGATCGACAAACGGAACACCGTCGATCACGGCCATTAGCGTTCTGGCGACAACGCGGGGCGCTCTTTAATGCAAGCGTTTCGCTCGCTTGACGGAATCCCCATGCCGCAAGTTCTGCGGCTGGGGATCGCGCGCAACATCACCGTCGCTGGTGCGTCTGCGCGAACAGGCTTGGATTTCACAAGCGGAACTACTGCCGTCTTGGTGACGACGACCACGGCGGCGCACATCAAGTTTGGTGACGGTACTGTGAACGCCACCACATCTGACACCGTTTTGCCAGCGGGCGCTTCGATTGTTTTGGCAATTCCAGCCGGTGCAACTCGTCTTGCTGCTATTCAAAACTCGACTGGCGGCACGATGTCTGTGACCGAATTACTCTAAACCAAAAAGGGAGAACACACTTGAACACTCAGAAAATTGACATCAAGGTTGCCACGCAAAAGCAACTTCTCATGTTTGCGCGGGCATCACTTGGACTTGAATTGAAAGACGACGCCAGCCGCGATGAAATATTAGCGCTTATGGCGTCAACATGGCAGCAGCCTCACATTGTTGTTTCGATGCCAGACAGAGGCCCGCAAACGGCAATGCCTGCCAAGATCAAGATCAAGAAAAAGACCATGAGCAAGGTCAAGAATTTCTCTGACGCGCCGAAAATCACGATTCGGATTCCAGAGCAAGATCGTCCAGGCGGAAAGCGCCCGGTCGAAGTCAGCGTAAACGGCATCACTATGCTGATCCCGCGCAATCAAGACTGCGAAATTCCGTACCCGTATTACGAGGCGCTGAAGAACGCGGTGCAGAAAACCTACACACAAAACCCTGACGGCGGCGACGAAATCTCAAGCGAGTCGCCAAACTATCCGTTCACCATCGTTCGGATGGCAAACCCTGAACATCTGCACAAGTGGATGGAAGAAATGGGCGCGTTGCCATTGGCTGACGATGACGACGAAGAAGAACAAGGCGACGAAGAACAAGCAGCGTAAGCCATGAACTATTTGCAGCTATGCCAGATGGCGGCGCGTGAAACTGGATCGTTTCAGGGCACGCAGCCGGGGTCAGTTGAAAGCCAGACGGGTTTGCTTGCCCGTCTGGTTGCTCACGTCAGCGAGGCATGGACGCAGATACAAAACGACCGCAGCGATTGGAAATGGATGCGACGTGAGTTGTCATCCACATTGGCAGTAACGGTCGCCGGAACATATCGCTACGCGCCATCTTCATTCGGCATTACGTCACACTCGAATTGGATTGGGGATTCTCTGGACTCTGGCGGATTCATTGTTCGCCGGTACAGCATCTACCTGCAATCAACCGGAGTCTCGAACGAAAGCGAATTGCAGCAGATTTCATGGGAGACATTTCGCCGCCGTTATATGTTTGGAACGCAGACACAGAACCGGCCTATCGAGTGGTCAGAAAGCCCGCAGGGAGAGTTTTGCTTAGGACCGCACCCAAACGACATCTACGTGATCAACGGAGAATATCAAAAGGGGCCGCAAACATTTTTAGCGAATGTGGACGTTCCAGAAATGCCAGAACGATTCCATGCGTTTATTGCTTGGCGTGGTGCGGAGTTGTTTGCGGAACATCACGAAATCCCGGCTGATCGGTTGTCAACAATTCGATCAAACGTGTCTAAGTACAGAAACGACATCGAACGCGACCAACTGCCGTCACCATCAATCGAAGCGCCACCCATCGCATAATGTCACACCGTCCGTACACAATGCTGGCAAGAGGCGGACTGGACATCGTAACACCAGTAGTTGCGATGAAGCCGGGCCGGGCACTTATTGCCAAGAATTACGAACCGGCTGACGATGGCTACGCGCGCTTGCCTGGGATCGAGCGTTATGACGGCAGGCCAAAGCCAAGCAAAGTTACCTATCACATTCTCAATTTTGACGCTGGCGTTGGAAACATCACCGAAGGCCAGACCGTCACCGGCCTTACATCTGGCGCTACCGGCAAGGCCCTGATCGACGCTGTTGTGCAAACGGGATCATTTGGCGGCAGCAATGCCACCGGTTATCTGGTGCTAACCATTGTATCCGGCACGTTCCAAGACAACGAAAGCCTGCAAGTTGGTGGCGTCACAAAAGCCACCGCAAACGGTACAGCCGTGCTGCGTGGCGCGACCACGGACGCTTTGGACACGACATACTACCAAGACGCGGTTGCGACCGCCCGCGCGCTGATCGTAGCGCCATCTGGCAGCGGAGTTGTGCGCGGCGTGCATTGGTACAACGGATCGCTGTATTGCTTCAGGGACAATGTTGGCGGAACTGCGGGCCAGCTATTGAAGGCGACATCAACCGGATGGGTTGTTCAGTCTCTTGGCTTCATGGTGCCTTACACTACCGGCAGCGCGGCAATCTCGGTCGGCCAGACCGTCACCGGCGCAACGTCTGGGGCGTCTGGCGTGGTGACCGCAGTTGTCCTCAGAACTGGCAATTATGGTGCCAGCAGCGCGGTCGGCCTGCTGACCTTTGCCAGCATCACCGGCACATTCCAGAACGGCGAGAACTTGCAAGTCGGCGGCGTGACAAAGTGCGTAGCATCAGCCGCGTCATCTGCAATCACGCTGCCTGCGGGCGGCAGATACGAGTGCATCAACCACAACTTTTCTGGCCAGTCAGCGACCAAAAAGATGTACGGCGTAAACGGCGTCGGGACAGCCTTTGAATGGAACGGCACCGTGTTCGTTCCGATCTTTACCGGCATGACGACTGACACGCCCAACCATATTGCCGCGCACCGCAACTATTTGTTCCTGTCTTTCCCTGGCGGATCGGTCCAGTACTCAGCGCTGCTGAATCCGTATTCGTGGTCGATCCTCAGTGGCGCTGGAGAGATTGCCATTGGCGACAACGTGACCAACATTGTGCCCGACACCGAAACCGTAATGGTGATCATGTCGCTTGAGCGAGTTGGTGTTTTGTACGGAAACATATCGTCAGAGTTTGAGTTCAAGACACGCGAGCGGCAGGCCGGTGCGGTAGAGTGGACGGCACAGCAGATCGGGCCAATTCACTATCTCGACCAAGAGGGCGTTCGGTCGATGGCAAGTTCTGACAAGTTTGGCGATTTCAGCATTGGGACTATCTCTCGCCGCGTGAAGCCATTGATGGACGCGAAACGAAAAGCTGGTGTCACGGTCGATTGCGCATTTGTGCTGCGCTCGAAGTCGCAATACCGCCTATTCTACTCTGACGGATCGTTTCTGATTTTCTGGTTTGGGTCTGGTATGGATCGTCCAGAAATCATGGCTGGCAACTACGGCAAGCGCGTGCGCTGCATCTGTGCTGGCGAAGAAAGCGACGGCAGCGAAGCAATCTTTTTTGGTTCTGACGATGGCTTTGTGTACCAGATGGATGCCGGTACATCTTTGGATGGAAGCGAAATTGATAGCTACGTCAGGCTCCCGGTGACGTGCAACTCTCCGCGCCAGCGCAAGAGATTCAAAAAGCTATTTGCTGCGATGGCGACAAACCCAAACATCAACTTGAAGTATGTCGTAGAATACGGCCCGAGCGAAACAGAACAGGGCGCTTCAGTTGCCAATGACTTTACAGTTCGCGGCGGCGGCGGTGTTTGGGATGTAGATAACTGGGGCAGCTTCTATTGGTCTGGTGGATTTGAGGGCCGCGCCGATCAGGGAATGGAAGGCGAAGGCTCTATTGCGTATATCACCATGTACGGGAAATCATCTACCGATCAGCCGCACACTTTGAAAAGTCTCACCGTCAACTTTGTGCCAGGACCACTTGAACGATGACAAACGGTTTCTTTGACACAACAGACTGGACGCGCTTGGTTGAGCAAACGCTTGCTCGATCAGAACTTGTCAACGCGATCATCGACGCGATCAAAGCTGCGTGGGACAAGCTGCCGTCTGAGTCTCGCTTAAAAGAAGGTCGCGTTACATACCTTGGGCTGACGACCGGAAGCGCTAACGTCATTACTGCAACAGCGCCTTACACTATGACCCTGACGGACGGCCTTCATGTCCGCGCGAAGATTGCAACGTCAAACACTGGATCAGCGACTATCAATATCAGCGCTCCATCTGCGCTTGGCGCTATCGCAATCGTTGATTACGGCGGCAACGCATTGACGGGCGGAGAACTGGCTGCGGGCACATTTGCTGATCTTGTGTACTCGGCAAACGGCAACCATTTCCGCATCATCAATCCGCAAGTCGATGTCGGCGTTGTGACCGTAAACAACCTATCGGTAGTCAGCGGAAACGACACAACACCAAGCAACTTGAGCGCAAAAGTCGTTCCTATAGGACGCCTTGCGCCAAGAATAACTAACGCTTCTGCAAACGAGTCCATGCAAATCAAAGAGAAGCGGTCTGGTCACTTTACGGCTGTCGGCACATGCCACGTTGGCGGGCTGATGACGGTATCAAGCGCGAGCGTGGCTTTCACGCTTTACATGCCGCCGACCGGCACCGGGGATTCTGCTATTCAGGATGGAGACACCCTGGAATTGGTCGATGTTGGCGGCGCACTTGAAACCAATAACGTCCTAATCGACGGCAACGGCAACAATATGAAATTTATGGACGCGGCGGCTGGGGCAACGTGCAACTGGATCGGCCCAAACTACACGCGCATACGCTGGACGTGGAGCGCGGCAGATAATCGCTGGAATGGCGTGGGAGCCTAACGATGACCGATACATCACCAATGTTCAAAAACAGCGGATCACTTAGCCCGTCCGCAACGCGCCAGATCATCAATCTTACATCTGCCGATCAGTCAATAACGACCGTGCAGATGGGCGGAACACTGATCTTGCAGACAGGGGATCGGCTTTATCCTGACGCCACTATCCCCACCTTTGCTAGCGTCACTGTAGGATCGAAAAAGGGAGAAGTTGAATTACAGCTTCCCCCAGCTTCTACTAACGTAGCGATTTTTAACTCTGGCACGGATGGAACAGACGCTACACTTGAGGACGTATTGAGTGGCGAAACTGGTGCTGACGTGCTCTATAAAGCGACAGCGCAAAACGCAACTGGCTCAATCAAAAAGATGGGCCACGGTCGCCTGCGTACATTGTGGCCGCTCGACCCTGATGTGGTTCGAGAGGTTGATATGGGTTCGGTGGCGGGCGGCACGTCAATGATTGTCGATTGGGGTGTAACGCCGCATCAATCATGTGCTCTTAAGTCAACTCTTGCCGCGCACGTTTTCCTCGACAGCAACAACGACATCAAGTTGATCGCTGCAAGCTGCAACGCAGATGGTACAGATCGCGGCAATTCTGCTGTGACCACCATTCGAGCCAACGCTAACACGCTACAGTTCCCGCAAATTCAACGCATCAGTGACACGCTTGCCGCGATTGTGTGGTGGGATGCAACGGCTTCGGTAAATGAGTTTGTAGCTGTGTCGATTACGGACGCGGCTACCCCCATCATCACGCTTGGCGCAGTCACTGATGACAGCGCAATCGCAGCGGGCAACCGTATCAACGGAGCGCGGCTCTCGGCCACGGCTGATTTTAATTCAGACAGTAATTCTGCTTACTGGTGCAACGGAAACCAAGCCACCGCCACTAACGGGCATCGTGCATACCGCTTGTCGATCAACACCGGAACGCTTGCCACAACGATCAACCACAATTTCCAAGTCGGCGGGGCGCTTACGAACGGCGCGGTTTATCATAAAGGCTGCTCCCCTGCGGCAGATCGTTTCCTTGTCTGTCAAATGGAAGCCGCTAGCGACGGTCGAGTTGCGATGCTGCAATACAGCGCGGGGTCCATTAGCAGATTATGGGTGACGCCGAACGGGCTTAATGTTGACTTGTCCGTTGCTGGGGCGGCAACACGAATTGAACAAATTTCAAGCACCCTTTACTTCTTGCAGGGATATGACAACGGGATTGGTTTTTCTGGCGGTTTTCTCTACCGCATCCCTAACATCGCGTCGGAAAACAACCACACGCTAACGCCGATCAAAGGCTTGCGTGTGTTTGGTACTACTGGCGGTACTGCCCAGGGCAATATGCTTATTGAAGGCGAGGCCATCCTAACTATCAGCCCTGTATCGAAGGGCTGGTATTCTGTTGACCTTATTAACTTCGACAGAACCGGACCAAACGCAATTACAGATCAAACGGCGGCATACACGACGCCTCATAGGCCGCTAGTGCTTCCTCACCCCTTAGGTACCCACGGAAACGTCGCGTCTTATTGCGTCCACCCTGCAACTCGGCGCGTCACGTTCTTCTCATATTCCAACAATGTCAGCGGGAACACAAAGATCGCCATCACCCGCTTCGCTTGGCCACGGAGATAGACCATGCTCGTCATTCGCAAATCAGATGACCGCATTTTTGCCTTTGGGCCTGAGTGTTCTATCGACGCCAAGGGCATTTACTCCCCCGGTCAATTCCTGCCGTTCAACGCGCTGGCGTCCAGTGGCGTAGCGCCTGTGCAGGCCGACTTTGAGGTTGTGCAAACCAATCTTGAGCCCGTTGGTCACTATCACCAAGGCTTTAGCCATCAATGGAGCGGATCGGCTATTGAGTCCGTTGCTGGCTACACGCCACCGACACCGGCCACACCGGACAAGTGGGAGGGCTGCATAGCATTGCAGCGCGGCGACTTCATTGGTGTGGTTTCGACTGTGCTTGGCTCACACTACGTTACTCTGCGCGCCGATGCGGCCTTTGTTCCGATCTGGGACATCATTATGTCTAGCGACAAGATTGATCCTCACGACCGAGAAAAAGACTTTAAGAATTTGATTGCGCGCATGAAGGCAACGGATTTGGCTTCGGCCCCAGGAACCAAAATGCTCACGACCACGCAGGAAGATGCAATCATCGCCGCCTGGAAACAGCGGCAAGCGGCATAAGGAACAGCCTCAATGGCATTCAACAAAGCCACCGGCATGTGGGAAGAAGAAGATGCCAGCGTTGCAAAAAAAATCAACGAACTGACATCTGTTGACTCTCCCATGATGGAGGGTGCGAAAACTGCCGGATTGGAAACGGCGGCGCGGCGCGGCCTTGGCAATTCCACAATGGCGGTCGAGGCAAGCCAGAAGGCAGTTATTGATCGCGCCCAGCCGATTGCCTCACAAGACGCGGGCCAAATCCATCAACGCAATATGTCGCGCCAGGGTTTCGGGCAAGACGATGTGCTGCAAGGCAAACGCATTGTTTCTCAGGAAAAGATCGCTGCTGAAGAACGCGCGACACGCACGGCCATTGCGCAGATGCAAGAGAACGCTGCAATGGAGCGGCTGAAGGCGCAGGGCGTTCAGCAAAAAGAACTTCAATTTATGCAGGATTCTGCGGCCAAAGAGCGGCTGGGTATCTCACTGACAAGCGAAGAAAAGCGCGCTGCTGACGAACTGAATGCGTCAATGGAGCGGCTGAAATTATCGGAAGAAGAAGCGCGCAAGCGCCTGGACGTAACCGAGGGAAATCAAAATCAGCGGTTTTTGATTTCCGAAGCCAATCAGAACACCAGGGCCAAGGCCGCTGAAGATGCGGCTCTTGCGCGGCTTGGAATCAGCGAGTCTGGCGCTGACCGTCGAGCAACATCGCAAAACATGGGCGAACAGCAGCGCGCGATCCTCAGTTACTTTAGCGCTCAAAGTTCTCAGTACAGCAGCGCTATTTCTAACTTGATGAACAACACAAACATTCCGGCTGAAACTCGGACGCAGATGATCCAGCACTACAACACGCTGCGAGATTCTGATTTGAACATGGTGCAGCAAATGTTTGGCGTAAACCTGACATGGGCGCGGCCTGGAGCGACGGCATGATAAGACATGCGAAAGCTGGCGACATCCCGCGCTTGCGTGCTTTGATCGGTGAAATGTACGCAGCAAGCAAATACGCGGGCGTTGCTACGCTTGCACCGAAGCTGGTTCAGTCAATGCTCTGGGGTTCAATCCAACACCAGGGCAGCTTGCACGTTGGCGGAACGCTTGTGCTTGTTTCTGAAGTTGGCGGCGTTATCGAGGCGTTTGTCATTGGGGAACTTGCCCCGGTTTATGGCATAGGCGTAGAACTCATGGCGTTTGATCGGTTCTTTTGGGTGACTGATCGCGCTCCACCCGGCACGGCCATTGCTTTCCGTAACGCTCTGCACGAATGGGCATATCATAACCCGCAAGTGATCGAAGCGACGTTTGGCTGCACAAACGCTATCCGCAAAGACTTCCAGCGTGCAGGTGAAGTGTTGTGGGGCAATGCCGGATACGAACTGTCTGGCGTGATGTATGAAGCGATGTTTGATCGCAAAAAGCCGAGTGAAAGTGAGGCTGCATGAGTAAGATTGTCAAAGGTGTTGGCAAGGCGTTCAAGAAAGTCGGCAAGGTTGTGATGAAGGTTGCGCCGTATGTGTTGGCTGCGGCGGCGATTGTTTACACTGGCGGCGCTGCAATGGGCGCGACCTGGGCGGCTGGTGGTTTTGGCGCTGCGGCGTCAAGTGCGGTTGCTGCTGCGGGGGTATCCGGTACGACCGCATCTGTCCTTGCCGGTGCGATAACGCAGGCCGGTTACGGCGCGGTTGCTGGCGGCTTAATTGCTGGTGCCCAAGGCAAGAGTATCGGCAAGGGTATGCGAACCGGCGCTGCGGTTGGCGCTGTAACTGGCGGCATTACCGGCGCGGTTGCGCCCGGCTGGATCGACCCTGTTTCGCGCGGACTGAATAGCGCTGGCGTTGAAGGATTCAAGGGTGCGGTCGGTACACAAGCGGCCACAGGAGCAAGCAGCGCCATCACCTCTACGGCATTGGCCGCGCCTGAAGCCGCACTATCGACGCCAGTTGTCGGCGCTTCAACGCCCGGCGCTGTTGGCGCTCCAGTCGGCCTTGGCACTCAGGCTGTGCAGGCCGCTCCAGCGGCGGCGTCAAATAGCTTTTGGCAGAGCGCGGCTGCTGGTGGCCTTGTGTCTGGTCTTGGAACGGGTATCAGCGGCGCGGCATCAGCGGCGAGCGAAGAAAAGATTGCGGACAAAAACGCAGCGCAGATTAAAGAAAACTACACCGGCATTCGCGGCCTGCTTGATCCCAGCAAAGTTGGGTACATCGACGCACAGGCACGCAATCCAGACCCGGTTGATCGGTTTGATCCGCGCAAACAGAAGGGCCGCTTTGTGCTCGATCCGCGATTAGGCCGCGTTGTTTATGTGCCTGAAGAACCCGTAACGGTGTGAGGAACTATGGCCGGTTTGTCCCCAGAATCCAGAGGCATGAAGCCGACTGCTGCTGTCGAAGAACAAGCCGCGCCTGAAGGCGAAGCGCCTACGCCAGAAGAACAGGCGATGTACGATCAAGTTGTAAATAATGCTTACGAGTTGATTGACGGCGACACAGAAGAAGGCAAAGGCAGCGCGCGTCTAAATCAGCTTATGGCGCGCATCAAAAAAGCCGTTGATGTCAAAGATCAGGTTGAGGGTCTTTCGGCTGCTGTAGTCAACGTCATGGTCCCAGTCATTACCAGCGCCAAGCAGAACGGCATGGATATTCCGCTCGATGTCATGCTACCGGCTGGGCAAGAGGTTCTTGAGCGCCTTGCTGAAGATGCAGAAAAGTTGGGCATCCACAAATTTACGCCAGAAGAACGGGAAGCTGCGATGTATCGAGCGACAGACACCGCCCGCGAAATGTTGCAGAAGGCCGGTGTGATTGACCAAGAGGCTGCAAAGATGGACCTGTCACGTATCCAGCAGGCAGAGCAATCAGGTCAGCTTGAACAAATGTTGCCGGGCATAAGCAAGGCCAGCCAGCGCTTTGAAAAGTCGGAAACCGAAGAACCGGATGAAGAAGGAGAAGATGAATGAGCCTTCGCGGTTTAGGGAGAGTTGTCGGCGGTGCGTTGACCGGGCTTGGCGGCGGAATGGTCAAGGATGTTGAGGCGCGTCGTGAGGCTGCATTGCGCGCTGCTGAATTAGAGTTTCGCGCTAGTGAGGGCGAAAAAACCAGAGCGCAACAGCAGGAACAATTTGGAAAGAGTTATAGCCTGCAACAAGATCAACTTGCTGCACAGAAAGAAAACAATAAACAAGATCACGAATTTAAGATCAAGCAACTCGAAGCGCAAAAGACTCAGGCCGCAGCCACTCTCGCTGCATCGAAGGATTACAACCAGGAACGTCTGGATTTGTTGAAAACTCAGGCCGAGGCGCAAAAGGCTGGAACCGCAGCGCTGGAGGAACAGCGCAAGGCTGACGCAGCTAAAAAAGAGATTGAGACTGGCGAGAGTATATCCAATCTGAAATCCGCTAGAGAAGCGTGGGTGAAAGCCATCACAGAAACAGGAACACCACAAGCTACCATCAAGCGCGTTGAAGCTGAACTCTCCAAGGCCCAGCTAAAAACTGCGGAGTATTGGCGCAAAAAGGGACGTGATGATGTTGCCGATACTTACGATCCAGATGGCCAGACAAGAAAGAAGGGCCTTGGAGCGCAAGAAAGTGACGCTGACAGATATGGCGCACCGGCAGCGCAGCCATCACCCCAAGCTGAACAACCGCCCGCAGGCGCTCCACCTGGATTGAAGAAAGCGCCAGATGGCAAATGGTATGCGCCTGATCCAAACAGCCGATCCGGCTGGTCAGAGTGGACTCCCGACTAATGGCACTTCGTCCCGTTGATTTTGACCCCTTTGCTCCCCGGCCATCGTCAGGCCGGTTGACGCCTGTTGACTTCGACCCGTTTGCGCCAAAGCCCGATGACCGCAACTATCTCGGCATGAACGCTTATGGTGGTGGTGCCAATGATGTTGCGCGGATTGCGCCCACAGAGCCAAAATTACCCGACCCAACAAAACCTGAAGATACGTTTTTTCAGTTTGGAAAAAAGGCAATAGAGAACCTGAAGCCGTGGGCAGAAATGGCCTACGGCGGTGCCGCGCGTGCGCTGGGAGAAGCTGGATCAAATACGCCAATTTTTTCAGGCATTGACCCAGCCGCGATGCAAAGAACTCAAGTAGAATTACAAAAGCGCGGACTTGGAAGTGGCGTTGTAACTGAAGATGTAAACACCGATTGGGCGTCTGATAATGCGGTTTCCCAGTACGGCAAAAAAATCTACGAAGCCGCAGAACAAGATTTGAAAGAAAACGCGCCGAACGTCGATCCAAATTCGGTCAAGGGTATTGCGTATGATGCCATAACTGCGCTTGCGCAAAACATTCCGGCGTTAATCGTTGGAATCACGACAAGAAATCCGGCGTTGGCAACGGGCGCATTTGTTGCCCCAGTAGTCAGCCAGCAATACGGCGAGGCCAGAAGCGAGGGCATGTCGCCGCAAGCAGCAAGTGCGGAATCGGTTTATTACGGATTAACAGAATGGGCCACAGAGCATCCGGTATTTGAAAGCCTGCTGAAGCCCGGCGTTGGATTTATGAAGCGCACCTTGCGCGCTATGGGCCTTGAAGGCGTTGGCGAGGCTGTGAACCAAGTTCTCCAGCAAGGCTATGAATCAGAGAAGCTGTCTGAACAGTCTGGCATCCCATTCAATGAGGCGTGGGACAAGCTTGGCGGTTGGACAAGCGTTGCTCGCGCGGCTGGCATTGGCGCTGTTGTTGGCGGCAAGATGTCTGCCATTACAGAAGGCGCAGAAGCGTATCAGAGGCGCGGCCTGTCGTCAGAGCAGTTCAATGCCGTTGCCGGTATCCGCGACATTGTTGAAAATTCTAATTTCTCTCAAGAGGGGATTGCTCGGGATGTCATTCGGGCAATGGACCCGAACAGCTACGATCCGTCATTGATTGATCCACGACAGTACCGTGGAGTTGTTAAAGCGCCGGGCATTATTGAGTCTGCCGCGTCCGCCGTGCAGCCGACCCAAGAGGACATCGAAAGCCCGCTCGATACAGATACGATTTTGGCTGGCCGCAAAGTCATGGCCGAGGCGGCAGCGCTGCCAGAAGCAAATGCAATTCTGAAACAAGCCGGTATCTCTGATATTGGCAGCGGCATTGAATTGACATTCCCAGATGGCCGTGTCCTCAAAGGATCGGTCAAAGACGCCTTCCGCATTAAAGACGAATCCCTTGGCGTCAATGAAGATGGCGTCAAGATTACGCTTGATGACGGAACCGAGTATGAAGAATATCTAAGCACTCTCCGCGAATCTGGTGTTGCTATCAGATCGGTTGGCGCAAGTCCTTCCCCGAAAGCGGTTGAAACCCCAGCCGCAGCGCCAGCCGATCTGGCCAACACAACGGTCGATGCCGCAACCGGAGCAACGGTTGGCCCAGTAGCGCAACCCGTCACCACACCGCAAGCAACTCAAGAGGACGACCCAGAGCGCGCCTTGCAACGTCGCGCTTCTGAAATTTACAGCAGCCCGACGAACACGCGCACGCGGGCCGAAATCGTTGCCGAATTGCGCAATCAACAGGAGCAAGACAATGATGTTCGGCAAGTCCAAGAAGAAGCCAGCAAAGCCGATGCCCAAGGGCAAGCCAGCCAAACCGGCAATGCCAATGAAGGGCCTGGGAACACAGCAGATGGCGGGCAAGGGCAAGCCGATGCCCAAGAAAATGATGGGGTATTAACTCCACAAGAAATTCACAAGGCCGCTGACGAACGCGAAATTGCCTGGGATGAAGCGCCAGCATTTATGGCGCGGACAAAAGAACTGACGGGCAAAGAACGGCTGGACGAACTGACGACCGCAGAACTGCGTTTGGTGCACGATGATCTGGTTGCCAACACAAATGCCTGGAAGCCGAAAAGCACACCGGGCAAGCGTGTTGGCACAGATGCCGTAGCCAAGATGATTTCAAAAAAGACGGGCGGCAAAGGTGTTCGCGTTTATCGCTACGGCGAGCGCAACGAATACGATCCGTTGCTGGGCGCTGTGTTGATCCGTGACGACAACATCAACGTCAAGTCTGCCGCGAAAGCCGCGTTAGCTGAAGCGCCGAAGGGATGGAGAAAAGCGCAAGTCACAGTGACGCTCGAAGATGGAACGCGCGAAACTGAAGAAGCCGGGCGCATGGCCGATGCGATCAAGGGAAGGATAGAGCGCGCGAATGCGCTGCTTGATTGCGTGGCCGGATGAAAGCGCGCCGTTCAGACTTAGCGCCCCGCGCGCCCGCGCCCGCGCCCGTCAATCCACTAGACGGGCTTCAAGACTTGGTGGGGCAGTTGTTGGGCCGGATTGCAAGTCTTGAAACCCAGATCGCAGCGCTCAAGGCGGCGAGTGGGCAAAAAGCTGTCGTGAAAGCCGATCCAGTTAGTTATAGGTGCGTCGTCAAGTACAAAGACCCTGACGACCCGCTTTCGCCAATCGAAGCCCTAGACTTTGTTGTTAAGAAAAAGAAACTTCACTGAGGTTGAGTCATGGCAATAGCCGACGATTTTGAAATCCAGAACGACAAAGACATTCGTTATACCGGGACGGTTGCGAACTACACCGTTCTCGAATTGCACCGCTGGCTACAGGGATTGGCGGACGACGCGGCTGCGGGCAGCGATGACTATATGGACATCACGCGGGATACCCCGTCTGATAAGTCATTCGACACCATCATTAACCTGACCAACGGCTACAACATTGACGACACCGCCGCCCAGCATTTGTACGGCGGCTCGATTATTCAGTCGAACGGCGACGTGATCTATGACGGCATCCAGGTTCTTGCCCCTGCGGGTATGCGCTTGGAAATCATGCAGAACGGCGCGCTTATCAGTACGAACTTCTGGACGACCGGCCTTAACGCGGACTCGGCAAACGGCATTTCTCACCAGTTTATGATTAAGGTGCGGACGGGCGGCGCTGACATCGACGGGCGGCGCTTGATTGGCCTCACGCGCGAGTGGGGTAAGACCTATCTCGAATTTAAGATCAACGGCACGTCACGCGGCGTCAACGTCATGGCCTTCACCGGCTGGGCCGACGATCTGAACAACACGACTTCGAGCGGTACTGTTGCCGGGTGGACCGGGATTACCAACGTCACGGCGGGCTACAACGGCATCGACGTAAACAATGACGGTTCCGACGAGTATTATTACTCGGAGTGGAACCGCGACGTTTACACGATCAATCAGCTTTACGAACGCCTGAAGTACCTGACCCGGCGCGGCGAAACCACAACGCTGTATGGATTGCAGGGCCAAATATTCCGTGGCATCACCCACGAAATCAACGTCGATACACCGAGCGGCACGTTCTCCGCTGTTGAGGCTGTTTCATGGAGCGGCGGCACCGGGCAGATGTTGGCGATCAACAGCACAACAGCGCCAACAAAGATGTGGATACAGTTGTTGACCGGCGTTGCGCCGACCGACAATCAAACCATCACTGGCGGAACATCAACGGCGACATGCTTGGTCAACGTCACGGTCACGGAGCGATCCGTGTCCACGCCATTTGCGGGCCAGTCCACCGGAACCAGCATCATTGGCGGCTACGGCGTCGGCATCGAGGCCCTTGATCTGTCGGCATCTGATAAGGTGTTCGACCTCACCAACACGCAGCGCACCGCGCCAAACTACGTCAGCTTTACGGTCAATGGGCTGGTATCTGGCGAGGACTACGTTCTCGTTGCTCCCAACGATGGCGGCGCAATCGACGTAAATCAATTTACGCTGAACGGCGCGCTCTCTGGCGGCGCTGTAACGTCTGTTGTTGTCAACGAGGCCATCCCCGCAGACACCCCGGCAAGCGGGACAATCAGAATCCAGCGCGCCAACGGGGCCTATACCCGGCACCCGTACTCGGCCTATAACGCTGGCACAAAGACGTTCACTATCACGTCGCACGACTTCAGCACGAACAATGCGGCCAATGGCGCAAACACCTATATTAGCTACATTGACAAACTGGCCGGTGCCACGTCCGAGTCTTTCACGGCGGTTTATGTGTCTGATCGAAGCCTTTACATTCGCGTGCGCGACGGCGGGGCATCACCAATCAAGACGTTTGAATCCACCGGCACGCTTGGCAGCGCGGGCGGATCATCAACGGCGGTTAGAACGTCTGACGCATAAGGGAGTCGCCTAAATGGCTGCTCAGACGTGGAGCGTATCGGACAACTACGATACCAGCGGCAAAACGGGTTTGCTGAACAACGAACTCGTTACCATCGACTCTGGCGCTACGATGACACAGAACTCCGACTCACGTTGGGGTCAACAGGCCGCTGTTCCGTCCAGCGTCACGATTACGGCGGCGACGGGCGGAAAGTGGCGCGTCGATGGGACCGAAACGTGGTGGATTGCCTACGACGCGGCAACCGGCAACGTACCGTCACTCAACACCTACTCGTCGGCCCGCGACGGCACAAACACCAACACAATCACTCGCAGCGGCACAGTTGTTGCCGAATTTCTGTCAATCCACACCGCCGATGGAGTGTCGCCTTCCGCTGCGGGCGGCGCGATGCCAGCGACCGGCTTCCTCAAGATGCGGTGGACGAACACTACCTTTGCTGACAATGACGTTCTGACCCTGCCGGGCGGCGCAACCGTCACGGTCAATACACCTGGGACCGCCTCTATGCCGGTTGGCGGTAAGCGCGGCTGGTTGAATGTCGTCTTGATTGAGGCCGCAGCAACGGCCATCACGATCCCGCGACTTGGCACATTTGAGGTTGAGGGCGACTTCTATCTGCTGGGCGAAACCGATGGCTCGAACGATCAGACATTTCAATACTATGTGGCCGATCAATGCCCAATGATCCAGGTAGAGACTTCGCCCGGCTCTGGTGTTTATGAAGTCTGGACACACGTACCGACAACGCGCTGGGCGACGGCTACGGCGACGATTGCGACCGATGCGCGCGGTAAGTTTTTCTCATGCTCGAACACCGGCCTGATTGAGATAGCGAACACGACCACGGCGGCTTGCGGCCAGAAGCCCGCGAGCGGTTGCAAGGTGCGCGTGCCAAACATTCATTTTGGTGCTGGAACTTCTGCGGCACCGCAAACCAACACGGTCCCAAACGTAGTGCAGGCGACCCGTCCAGAAACGGTTGTCACGTCCGCTGGCGTTATCGACATCTATTGCGCAAACTTCTCCAACTTTTATTTGAACCTGTCGCAGCCCTTCGATGTGACGATTGAACACGCTGGCTTTGTTGGGCCGGTGATTTTCAACGAAGTAGCATCACCCATGACGCTGAGTTACATGGGCATATCGTCTTTCGTTCTGACAACCGACACTAACCCCGTTGTGTTTACGTCATGCTTTGCGGGCGGGACTATCTCGAATTGTAAATGGGATCGCTACGACACCAGCGCTTCCGGTGAGTACACGCTGTCGATGACCAACTGCGTCGGCTTTGACTTTACAAGCACGACCATATTTGCCTTTGGCTCGTCCGCTTCCGTCAACACTCGCGGCAACGCCACAACCGGGGCGGCAACACTAATTAACTGCACCGATCTGACGTTCACCGATTGCTTCACTGTCGGCGGTCGTATGCTGTTCACGACATGCTTTGACATCGTTGTGACAAACCACAAGTACGCGGATATTTGCACTGGCACAACCACTACCACAAACCCGCAATCCGTCTGCGAGTTCACGGTTAAGTCGAAGAACATCACTGTGGACGGCATCACGTTCAACGGGCTAACTAACGTACATCCGAGAACCGCGCTGGTCCTAATCAATAACTGCGACCAAGTGACGGTAAAGAACATCGGCACGAAGGCCAGCCCATTGAGCCTGGGCAGCGCGAACCAAACAACCTACCTTGTGTCGATGCCAGCCGCTTCGGACACCGTAAGCCTCAAACGCATGTATTGCGACAACGCGGCAACCGGCCCAATCCTGTTCTCGACCAACACAGACAACAAAATCACCATTGAAAACTTTTGGTCTGACGCCGCCGAGACAATGGAAGTCCAGGCGTTGAACTGCATTATGAAGGGGTGCCGGTTTACGAAGGGCGTGACCGCGCAAACCGCCGTCTATGGAACGCACTTCTCTGACAGCTTTACCAGCACTACCGCTGGGCGATTGGTGATCTCATGCAACGAAAAAACGACTGTTGAGCCGAGCGCAAGCGCGTACACCATTGATGCCGGTACGCCAGCCTTCAACTCGACGGGCGGTATCCAGATGGGCACGCTAAACGACCAAATCACCTGGACGTTTGGCTATTACATCATTGGGCATACCGGCTTCACGGTTTCAGCGCCGACTATCACAGGCACCAATCCGAATAACATGGACCTGTTTTACGACTTGGATCAGGGATCGGGTTTTTCTGGATCGTTCAAAAACCTGTCCTACAAGCGCGCGGGAGGTGGCGGTTCTGCTGGCACGGCAACCGTCACGATGACGAGCACGACTGGCGTTGCGGTCAATGACTATGTTTTTGGGACCGGCATTGGCACGAACGCCCGCGTGCAATCCGTGGACAACGCCACAACAATTACTGTCACGGTCAACAATTCTGGCGCGGTGTCGGGAACGCTGACGTTCAACCAACTTCCGTTTGAAACCGTCACCAATGCCCGCACCGGATTCAATCTCAAAGTCAGGGCGATAACAAACACGACGAGCGCAACAAATCAGCTTCAATACATTCGCGTTGACACGATTTCGACAACTGCCGCCCAAGCCTATCAATACGATCTGCTGCCGGTCACGTTGAGCGTAAACGCTAAGGCCGCTGCGGATAGCGCAAACGTGGTTGGCGCTCGCGTGTTCTTGGAGGCCGATGTTGGTGGATCGCTGCCGTCTGATGCGGTCGTAACTATCACCCGCTCTGGATCGACGGCCAGCGTGGCGCATACGGCCCACGGCATGAGTGAGGGCCAAAGCGTTGTGATTCGCGGAGCAAACCAGCCCGAGTACAACGGCATCTTTACTATCTCGAACGTCACGACAAACGCTTACGACTACACCGTGAGCGGCACGCCGACGACGCCCGCAACCGGGACCATAGAGGCGACCGCAGTTGTTATGAACGCCATTACGAACGCGAGCGGTATTGCGACCGCGACCTTTGCCTATGGCTCCGCAAACCAGCCCATTCGGGGTACGGCCAGGAAGGGCGACTCAGCGCCGTACTTCAAACCCGCAGTCATTTCCGGTACGATTACCACATCCGGCCTATCATCAACCGTATTCATGGTGTCTGACGCATGAGCACATACACCGAGGACCAACACAAATCCGAGCACAATTCGGCGGTCGATCCAAAGACGGGGTGCCCTTGGTGCGCGCGCGAGAACGAGCGCCGTTCGCGGCGATGCTTTGGCGACGGCTCAAGCACGGTTGCTGCGCCGCCGACTAAGACAACGGGTGAGTGATGTCCGTTTCGATAAATTGGGCGACAAAGGTTATCACGATCCCGCAAGCCGACCTGACGCTAATTTCAGGATCGCTTTACGAATTGGACGTTGACGCCTTTCGCCTTGAGTTGAAGTCGATTGAGGATTCTGAAGAAGGAATGGCCTTTCCTCAAACGCACAACCACAATACCCAAGTCACTCTGTCGGGCGTCACCTACGCGCGCACGTTTGAGATAATCAACGGCTACACTATCACGTTTGAGGACGTTGGATCGCCGTACACCGTGCGGTGCGTGGGCGCGAACCACAACATTGCGGACGTGAAAAACGTCAATCAGGTATCGCTGATTATCGGAAATTCAGCCGGTCTGATCGTGGTCGATAGCGGTTCGGGCGGCTGGTCAACCGGCGAGAAAAACCAAGTCTTGTCAGATGTTACTCGCGTGAAAAAACTGTTGGCCAACAAGCAAGTCACCGATCCAGCCACATCTAAAATGGTCGTTTACGATGACGATAACACGACCGTTCTAGTGCAGGCAGATGTGTTCAATGACGCTGCCGGAACGAAGCCATATGACGGAACCGCTGGGATCGAGCGGCGCGATAGGCTGACCTGATGTTGGTAACGAGAGGCCTGGGATCGCGCGGCCCGGTGCTGGCGTCAGCAGGGCTTGGCGCGTTTGTCGCAGCCCATGCCGCCCCTGTTACACCAAGGGCACCGAATCCTCTCGCGGTTCATGGGCCTCGCAAATCGAAGAAGGCTGCTTTAGAGTACCGCCGTCGCTTGGCGAGGGCACGCGCCAGGGACTTTGCCGTTATCACGGAAGCCATAAAACTGTTCTTGGAGCGCGAGAATGGCCAGCCTGACTGAGTGCCTTCGCAAGCTGAAATTCAAATCTGAGGATGCCAAAGAGGTCCGAGACTTTGTAGCGCGGGCCGGTGGCGACGAAGTTAAGGGCGTCCAGGCGTACCTGGATTCCTTAATGGACGATGCGGCTGACCTGCGGGTGCAGTTGGAAGAACAGGGCTTTGACCTGTCCCCCCGCGAAATAGACCTTGCCAAGCCTAAAAACGTGACCACCAGAGCGAAGGTTAAGCCGACCGGCGAAGGTGGGGCAGACGCGGCCAGGGTGATCGCTGGCAGAGGCGGAATCCGCGACGACGAGGGCTTTAACCTGAAGGCCGGGCGGAACATGCAGAAGTTCATCCCCGGCATGGGCTATTTGATCCGCCCCAGTGGCCTGTCGATTGACGCGGCTGGTGAGGCGCTATGGGAAGAAGGGTTTTTCGGGCCGGTCGAAACGACGCCGCGCCCCAGTGAAAGTCAGGTTCTCGACCTGCTTGAGCGCGGGGTTAAAAGCCCGGTTTACACTCCAGAAGTAGCCGCCAAGAAAAACCAACAGACGGTCGATCAGGCCCAGGATGACCAAACCGAAAGCTACAAGGCGGACATTCGGGCGGCTGCAAAGGAAATTGGGCTGACGCTGAATGACGATCAGGTTGGCAAAATCCTTGACCTTGTGCCCGAAAACAATGGTAGCGTCGAAGATGCGCTGGACGATTACCTGGAGCGGGATGCTGGCGACACGGTAGCCGAGAACCAGAACAGGACCAACGACAATGACTATGAAACGGAAATCCCGTTTGAAGCGTTTGAAGATGATGCTCCCCAAACTGCGCAAGGGGGCGACGGACCCGCGCCTGCCAAAGCAGTTGCAGGACAAGAACCGGACGCTGGCGGTGGCAATCGACAAGAGGCTGGGCCAAGCCGAGTAGCGCCGACCACAGAGCGCGTTCAAACCGCTGACGGCCAGCGCGAACAATTTGTGATGCCGGGAACTGAACAGTCAGCCCGGCAAGCCGCGCAAGCCCGCGAGACAAAGGGACGCGGCAAGATCGTTCCCAAGGCACAACAGAAGGCCGCTGACGAGGGCCTGTTCGCGCCACCAGACAATCAGGATTTTCTGTTCTCGTTGCCGCGTGATCAGCAGCAAGTCAAAACCGACACGCCCGAGTTCCGCAAGTGGTTTGGCGACTCAAAGGTTGTCGATAAAAACGGCAAGCCGCTGGTCGTTTATCATCATGGCTCATTTGACGAGAATGATGATGCCGTCCCCAAAGGACCAATGCACTTTGGTTCAAGGGACGCGGCGCGAGAACGGGCATTTGGGAAAAGAGTGGATGACGCCGCAATGGCCGTAACAGCCTATAAGGCTGACGATGGCTCTTGGCATTGGGAAGATGATAGCGGGCTTACATCAGAAGATATTGGTCTGCCGGGCTACAGTAGCGAGGACTCCGCAATTCTATATGGCCGCGCAGAGGCGGTTAAGAATAACGAAAACGACGACGTTGATGAGTCTGATCTTGGAACGGTAACTGCCGCATATTTGCGCATTGAGAGAATGAAGCGCGTTCCTGATGTTGGCGGTGCTAATGGTGAGTGGGATGCCGAAATAGAGAAGGCCAAGCGCGAAGGATTCGACGGCATTGTTTACAGGAACAGGTTTGAGGACAAAGGTTCTGACAGCTACATCGTGTTTGAGCCGACGCAAATTAAATCCACAAACAACCGTGGCACCTGGGACGGCGGCGATCCGCGTATCATGTTCTCGCTGTCACAGCGGCAGATGGAAAATGGACCGCGCCTTTCTGCATTCCACAATCTAAGCGCTGAAAATCTGATTGCCGCTGACAGATTGGGCGGAATGCCAATGCCGTCGCTGGGAGTCACGCGCTCTGACATGCCAGCCGTTGATGGCTTTGGCGAAATCACAATGATTGCTGGACCTGACATTGTTGATCCAACAAAGACACCTGTGTTCAATGCTGACGCATACACTCAGCGCTTTCCCAGAGCGGAGTACAAAAAGGCGCGGTCTGCTGTTGCGCAAAAGGTTGTTAATTCCTTCCGTCCATACGACGAAAAGTTTGACGACAGAACCAGGGATTCGCTTTGGGATTACTCTGTGAACCGCCCCGATCCAGAGCGGATCGTATCTGATTTGGTGCGCAGCAATGCGGCTAAAGCCAAGTTCCTGAAAGACACTCTTGGCTTGGATGTCGAACCCATTATGGGCGCGGCGACCGTTGACCTTCATTTTGTAAAAGAGAAGCCGTTTCAAGACTTTCTGAAAAAACATAACGGCAAACTACCGCAAGGATACGATCAACGTGACGAGCCGATCTGGGCGGAAATGACAAAGGCCGTCAGTGATTCAATCGACGCCCAGGCAGCGAGGATGTCATCAGAGTACGGCAAAGATATTTCCGCTTCATGGAAGAAAAGCCTAATCGACCAGGATGGCAAGTTTGCGTTTGGTCGAATGATTGCGCTTGAGCGGTCGATCAGAAACATTGGCAAATCTATTGTCGTAAGATCAGCGACAGAAGAAAGACTGAATCAACTGCTGAAGGGATCGGAGTCGCAATTCAAAACGTGGGTTGATGAAACAGTAATGTCCATGTTTGGCGAGCCGCTTGTTCGCGTTGGTCGAAAATTGGTTCCATACACCCTGGAGAATGTTGTCCAGAATATGAAGAACCAGGGAATGCAGGCGTCAGAGAAAACCCTGACGTTCAGCGAAGGTAAGGCGCGTGCCGTGGCCGCTTCACGCATTACCAGCACGCAAGAAATTCGCAATCGCTCAACTTGGTCGATGGCGTCACAGGCCGAAGTCAACGCGGCGCGTGAACAAGCAAAGCAGCTAACCGAGAAGTACCGGATGGCTGTTCTTGATAATTACAATGGCAAAAACTGGCGCGGCCAAGTCGATACCTGGAACGCACTTGATGCAAGTATGCGCGCACTTGCTGCCGCATATAAGCGCGGCAACACAAAGGCTGCGCTACGTGCGGCGCTGCGAAAAGAAGATTTCAGCAACGTGAGTGATGACACGCTGCTGCTTGGAAATCTGGCCGCAAAGGCCCTGATGGAAAGCCCGGTGCCATACTTTGAAGCAAAGCCACAACGGGCCGTTGCTATTGGTGAGTTCATCGGCGCGGTTGTTCCAGAAAAAGCAGACCCAAAAGTGTTTGCAATTCTGGACAAGCATGGCGTGCCGTACCGCACATACGGCGAGAGCACAAAGCGCAACGAGATTTTGCAGAAGTTCAGAAGCGAACTTACGGCGCAAGGGCGCGAGGCTCAATTCTCGCTGAACAAGTTTGGCATCACCGACTCGGTTGGCCCGGTGTTCTATTCAGCGCTTGAGCGAGAAATTGACGGTCTGAAATTTGACAAGGCACCCGCTGCGCAATGGGCCGCTACGATCAATTCACGACAGAACATTAAGAAAGAAGAAGTTGAATGGTCTGGCATCCTTGATTGGCTGGAAACCAAAGACGGTCCTGTGACAAAGCAGGAAATCAAAGAGTATCTGGATGCAAACGGCGTCAACGTAACAGAGGTGCTTCTGTCTGACACAGAAGAAACCGAATACGACTACAACATTTCAGACTTTGAGGCGGTTGAGCCGGATATGGATTTTATCAGAGATTTGGCAAAAGACCGGGACTTAAACCAAATCAAACAAGACCTTGCCGACAAGCGCGGTGTTGATCCCGATGAAATTGACGATGATGAAGTTTTAGATCAGGCGGTCAAAGAAGAACTTGAGTTTTATTGGGGCGAAGCGCCAACTACGGCGACGGCATACATTATGACCGCAGACAAAGAATATCAGTACGATGTCTATTATGACTCTGGAACAACTGAGATTTTGTATGATGGCAATTTAATATTTCAAGCAAGAAACTTGGACGCGGCGGAAATAAAATCAAAAATTGTCGAACACGCAACGGACAACGGATTTATTACCGAGGGGAATCAACAAACAGAGTTTTCTGATAGTGACTATTCTTCTCCTGGCGGTCGAAAATACAAAGAGTTGCTGCTGACTTTGCCAACCACAACGCGGCCAAAAGATCGGCTGCGTAAGTTGCCCGATTACTTTGAGGTGGTTCAGCTAAAACCGGACGGCAGCATGTGGCGCGTTCAGAGCACAGAGAACATCGGCCTCTCGTTCAACGCGCCGACAGAAGATGGGGCTATTAAGGCTGCATTGAAGTACCTAAACGATGCCAATGAAAACTATTACAGCGGCGGTCACTTTAGGGAAAAGAATGTGTTGGCCCACGTTCGCTTTAATGAGCGCACGGATAATGATGGCAACAGCATTTTGTTTATTGAGGAAATCCAAAGCGATTGGGCGCAACAGGGTCGAGAGGCAAAGTTTGTTGGCGAGCCATACGCTAAAGGCGACCGCGTAAGACTTAGTTCTGGCGTCAACGTCAACGGCAGAGAGAGTTTCACATCTGGCTATATGTGGGTTCACGAAGTAAAGGAAAACGGTGAACTTGTAGTTGGCCCGCGCAAAACAAAGGCCGTTGATCTTATTACAGTTGATCAAGGAAGCGTGAAGGCGTTTGACACAAGGGATAGGCGTCGATTGCCTGCCGCTCCGTTTGTGCAAAAGACAGATGCGTGGACTGCGCTGGCCGTCAAGCGCATGATTCGTTATGCCGCAGAAACCGGGTTTGACAAAATTGCGTGGACTGCCGGTGACGTTCAGAACGAGCGCTGGACAAGCAAATATCGTCAGACAATTACAGAAATTTCTTGGGAGACAATGGCGCACGATGGCGCTGTTGCTGTCCAGGTCGAAGGTTCTTATGACAACCTGACTCTTCTGTTTTTAGACGGCGTTTTGGAAAGAGACTACAACGAGAACTTAAAGGCCGGATCAACGCTGGCCTCTGTGTTTGGCAAAGAGGTTGCCGGAAAGATTGAGGCCGCTCCAGAGGGCGCGATCAAGGGTGATGATCTTGGCGTGGGCCTTGAGGGCTTCCGCTATTACTATGACTCTATCTTGCCAAAGCACTTCAACAATATCGGCAAGCAGTACGGCGTGAAGTCACAGCCCGGCAATGTTCCGATTTATCCCATGTCGGGACTGCAAAAAAAGCAGCTTGCTAGTGGCAAGTGGATTGCCACGTTTGCGATGAACGGCTACGGCAAAAGACTGGAGGCGGATACTGAAGCCGCGCTTGATGAACTTATTAGTGAAGTTGGGAACAGAAAAAACAACACCATAAGTTCTCACATCATTGAATTAACACCGCAACTAAAGCAGGCCGTATTGAAAGGTCTGCCGCTGTTCAAGCCGAATGCGTCTGGCGTTCGCGTCATTAAGGCTGACGTGCAGTTGTCGCAGGACCGTTTGATCGAGGCAATCCGTCAGCGCTTGAAGGATGTTGGTATTGCTGACCGGATCAGCTTGAATTTGGTTGATCGCGTGACGCGCTGGATCGGCGGCAGAATGATGGACGCTGACGGCGCATACTTCAACCGCATGATTGAAGTTGCGATGGATATTGAGGCGGGTCTTGAGAATCCGCAACTCATGGTGATGAACCATGAAATCATCCATGCGCTGCGTGACCTGGGCGTGTTCACTAAAGATGAATGGTCGATGCTATCAAAGCACGCGGCCAATGAAATCATTGATGTCAACGGCGTTCCAATGCGCCGGATTGACGAAATTCGTCAGCGATACAAAAAGGCCAAGCACTACACTGAGGACATGCTGATCGAAGAAGCCGTTGCCGACTCATTCTCCGAGTGGGCACGCGAACGACGCCTGGAAGTTGCCAGTCCGATCAAGCGACTGTTCCGCAAGATGGTTGCCTTGCTCCGCGAGTTGGGCCGGTCATTCAAGTCTATCGGCTACAAGAGTGCCGAGGATTTGTTCGTTGGCATTGACGAGGGAATGATCGGACGGCGCGGAGGACAAGCTGAGACGACAGTTTCCGAAAATGAAGCGCTTTCTCTACCCGACAACAATAATGAAAATTTCAAACGCTGGTTTGGAAACAGCAAAGTCGTGGATTCAGATGGTAGGCCAATGGTGGTGTATCGCGGAGAATCCACAACAGTTGAGGAATATAAAAAATCCAAACTTGGGGCAACGCTTGGCGGCTCTATGAGAAAAGCTGGCTTCTTTTTTACGGCTAACAATGAAGAAGCAGGTTTTTATGCAAGAATGCGTGGCACAAACATCGTAACCAGCGCATACCTATCAATTCAGAACCCGCTTATTGTAGATGGGAAAACATGGAAGGAACTTGCTGATTGGGGGCGTTTGCCAGAACAGAAATACAAGACGCTTGCAGCGGCCACTAAGGCCGCAAACAAACTTGTTGCCGACGCAAAGGCCGCTGGCCATGACGGCCTGTTTCTACAGAACATGGATGGCTCTATTGCCGAGTACGTTGCTTTTGAACCGACACAAATTAAATCTGTCTCCAATATCGGAACATATAGCGCCTCTGACCCGCGCATAAAATTCTCTCTGCCGACCAAAGACAGGCAAGCTGGCGTTGAAGAAGGCGAAATGGGCGTCGAGGCAGACCTTGAAGGCTTGATGGCCGTGCTTGGTCACAAGCTGTACGATGGTCGAATTGACAGAATTACCTACAAGGAACTGCTGCAAAACAGCTTTGATGCCGTGAAGATGGGCTACGCTGATGGCACGATTAAGCCGGGCGAGGGCAAGATTGACATTGGCATTAACGCGCCAGAGCGCAGCATACGGTTTACGGATAACGGCTCTGGCATGTCGAGGGATGTTGTTCAGCGCGCGTTGTTGACAATAGCCGGAACGCACAAGGGCGATCTTGACGAAGCAGAACGATCTGGCGGCTTTGGCATTGCAAAGATGGCATTCATTTTTGCGAACGAGGGCCTTGAAGTAACGACCGTCAGGGATGGCCGCAAGACATCGTTTTCTACAAACGCAGCAGAATTGCTGAAGGGGAAAACGAAAGTCACAACGACAGACACAACCGAGCCAAACGGGACCACAATCAAAGTGGTTTTGCGCAAAACCTACATGCAGAACGGAGAGCCACAAGAACTTGATATTGATGTTTCGCCAGAAATTCTGCGATCACCGCTGATCGGTGATGTCAAGGTCACAAGAACGATCACGCGCAAACGGTGGGACAGTGATGAAACGTGGGACGATTCCGATACGCTTGCTCTCGGGTCGGATCAGGAGTTGCCGCCAAGAACGATGGATGTAAAGTTTAATTGGGGCACAATGGAAGTTTACTTTGAGCCGCAAGAGTATGCTTCCGATGTTGCTGTTCTATCTAGTGGGCTGTTTCAATTTCGCAGAACTTTTGCCAAGCGTCTTGGCAGTTATGAAAGTATGCCCGGTCGATGGATTTTGAACGTAAAGCCAAACGTGCCTGCGCACCACGAACTGTACCCATTCAACAATCAACGCGAAAACTTTGCCAAGAACGTCCAGGCTGATATTGATGCGCTCGTTGACATTTTCCGAGCCGAATACAATTCGGCGCTGTCGGCACAATACGGTGAGATTTTTGCGTCAGCAAACGTAATGCCTTACATCGAGAGGGGATCGACTGGCTCTGGCACTACTGAACTAACAGAGCCTCTGGACTTGCAGCGCTTCTTACCAAAGGCAATGACTTTCAAGGCACCGCCTGTTGTCAACATCAAGGGCGGCAAGGCTGACGTTGACACGGCTGCGTTTGCAAAGCGCGAGAAGTTCAGCGTACCAGAAGGCGCTGTTCCGACAGATAGGCCGCTGTTCCTTTCAAACCTGAACCAAGACATTGTTTCTATCGTTGGACAGGTTCACGGCGTAGAGCGCACCAACTTTTTTGTTCAGCGTCTTGGGTCGATTGTACTCAGGTTTGCCAAGGGCCTTGGAAACGTCCAGGGATACGAGGCATTCAGAGACAAGCGATCAGTTGGGATTTTCTTTGACAAAGAAAACAACGGCGCAACGCAGGGCGTGAATCTTGTTGTGCCATATCCGGCGTTTTTGGTTAATCCGTTTGGGCCATTTGCTAGATCGGTAAAGTCGCAAAGAGCCATTGCGTCCAGCATTATGCATACGATGATGCACGAAGCTGCGCATGAAACAGAGCGCAATCACTATGAAAGTTTTACTCAGGCTATGAGTTGGCTTTATGCAAGGTACAACGATGAAAACCTGGGCTATACGACAATGGATGTCGAAGCCGATATTATGGAGTTAATAGATGAAAACAGAGAAATCTATGACGCACTCCTTTCCGTCTATCTCGATCCCGATGTCCAAAATATTAAGACGGGAGAAGCAAGCATCGGAGGCTTCAAAAACGCCGTTTACGGAAGTGGCGACGGACTTCCTCAAACAGCACGATCATTACCTTCAGAAAAACGGGGCACAGAAGGACAACGAGGCGCGACGGATTCTGGATTGGATGGCCAAAGGGGGGGACGTGGAAGCGCTGGTGAGCGGTTTGCCCTAGCTGGCCGACCAATCTCCGCACGCGCGCCGTCACCGGCCAACCAACCAATCGCAGGCACTAAGAAGCCGATTGATCGCTGGTACACAAATTGGTCAAACAAGGTGATCGACCGCGTTCAGAAGCGTTACTTGTGGCGCTTCATGGCGCTGGGTCAGTTGCCAGACCAAAAGCAATACTTGATCAAGCGCTACGAAACGCTTGGCAAGATTGCTGACATCGACGCTGTTGTTCGCTCGCTTCATGGCGTCTTGAGCAAGGCCAATCCAGCAGAAGCGAAAGCCATCTATGACTACCTGACAACACGCGGCGCAAGCGCATCGACCGTCCCAGAGAAGTTTCGGCAGGCGGCTCAAGCGACAAAGGCCAAGATTGATTCCATCGGCAAAGAACTTGTGAAGCGCAAACTGATCCCGCAGGAGTCATATCAGAAATACGCTGGCACCTATCTGCCGCGCCTGTACCTGAAGCACATCATGGGTGAGAGCAACATGATCTTGCTGGGTACTGGAAAGAAGCCGTCAGACATGGGCTATACGAAGGCGCGCGATGAAACGCTTTCTGAAGAAACCCGAATGCTGATCCTTGGAGAGATTACTGATCCAGCTTTCCTTGGTGCGCAAGGCATCGCCATTCCCATGCGCGACATGGCAATACTGGATTTCTTTGGCGAGATTAAAAAGAATCCGAACTGGGTTGCACCGGCTGGATTGGTTGAGTGGCGCGGCGAAACTGTTAGCGCCATGTGGTTGCAGCATGAGTCTGAGCGCGTGGCCATTATGGCAGCAGAGCATTTCGACGGTCAGCGTCAAGCTGACGCGCTGAAACTGTCAAAAGAAATGTACGACACGGCATCGCAAGCGCTGCGAAACCTTGTGAACGACATCAAAACTTCAGAGGATTGGCGTCAAGTTCCAGACACCAAACGCTATGGCACATTGCGCGGCATCTGGATTCGCAAAGAGATTTACGATGACCTGATTGGTGCAACGCGCATTCTGCCGGGGGATGCTTCAGCAATGGAGCAAATTCTTGGCGAGGGCGGGGCGGTCACGCGGTTTACGCAGTTGTGGAAAATGGGCAAGACGGTTCTCAATCCGTCAACGCACTTCCGCAACGCCATGTCGAACATGCTGCTGTTGCAGATCGGCGGCTTGCCGTTCCGTCGCATGATCCAAGCGCTGACAAAGGCTGGGCACCAAATGTCAACTGGCGGCAAGTATTGGAACATCGCCAAGAAATACGGCGTGAATGCCGCCACGTTCTCTGTGTCGGAACTGAACAACATGAACATCATGTTGTCGGAACTGAAGGCCAAAGAGGGCGGTGACTGGCAGAAGATTTTGCACGTCGCGCGGCAAATTGGCGACACGGCCAGCATGACGTATCAGTTCTGGGAAACCTGGATGAAAACGGCCTACATCATTGACGCGATGGAAAATCGCGGCATGAGTGAAGCTGACGCTGCGATAGCCGCACACGAAGCAATCTTTGATTATTCGCTTGTCCCGCCGTCGATCCGCTATCTGCGCAATGCTCCGTTGGGATCGCCCTTTATCACGTTTATGTGGAAAGCGACTGGCCAGATTGCGCGCGGCTTCTTCCAAAACCCAGTCAGGCTTGCGCCCTATGTGATCTTTTCCCTGCTTTGGGAGTCGCTGCTTGAAATGGAATTGGACGTTGACGATGACGACATTGAAAAGCTGCTGAAGGCGATGCCCGAATGGCTGCAAAAGAAAGGCCATATGTACCTGTTCCCGTACAAGGATCAGCATGGCCGCTGGCAGGTGATTGACTTTGGATACCTGTTTCCGTGGTCGTTCTGGACGCAAGCCTATAAGGCCGCGAAGGATGGCGACATCAAAGCGTTGTACGGCATCACCGGGATTACCGGGGGGCCGGTGCCAGACATTATTTCAGCGCTATCGACCGGCATTGATCCGTTTACCAACCGGAAATTCATGGACGAGCGCGATCCGCCTGGAAAGCAGATGCTCGATCTAATGAACTACGTCTGGCGCATGGCCGCGCCTACCATGCTGACTGACGTTGGCGTGGCTGGAAAAGTCATAGACGCACTTGGGCCTTTGCCGGTGGACAAGAACGGTGACCCAACCCTGACGCCCGGCCATATCGGGCTGCGGGCATTTGGGATCAACGTCTATCCGATTGATCCTGACAAAACGCGGGCGCGAAACCTGGAATACATGCGATATGAAATTCAGGCCCTTAAAGCCAGAAACACACAGTTCCAGAAGGACCAAAGCATGTCTGAACAAGACCGTGCAGCGATGGCGGATTATTACGCCTTGGAGATTCAGAAGGCGGCAGACCGCATGGCGCTGTACGCTGAAGAATCTGATTTCCCTGAGAAACTTGCCGGTGGAAATTAACTATTTGTTGCACTAATTTCCGCCTGTAACCCGGCGCGTCGGACACCGCGCCTCATTCATGTACGAGGTATGCGGTGTCGGACCATAAGCACAGTCGATCAGGCGACGTTACAGACGAAGCAAAGATTATCAGCGCAATTAAGAATGGCACCGGGGCGCTGGTTACAAGATTGATGGTGGGCGTCTGTCTGCCGATCATAGTTTTCTTTCTAGGCCGCTTAGTCGTCCAGATTGACAACATGGATGAAAGACTGGCGCTGGTAGAAACGGCTGTTGCTGGCGCGCGAACTGACATTGGTTGGCTCAAACGCAGCTTGCCAGGAAACATCACTCTCGATTTCCCGCCGTAACCATGCCGACAGACCCAGGCGAAGCAATAGGATGGCTTGAGCGATTGAGCCTGACCTTTGGGCCGGGCGGTGCTGTTGCCCTTTTTGTTCTGATCGTAATGATTGTCGCGTTCGTGATGCGTCACCGCGAGCACAGACAGGACGCTAAGGAAATCTACAAAACGATTGCCAAGCAAGCCAAGGACACTGACAAGGCAATCGACAATCACACAAAGCGAATTGATCACTTCGAGCAATATGTCCGCGATGAAGTAAAGGACGTGAAGAACATGCTTCGGCGTGCCTTGCGAAAAACTCCATGAGTCGAGCGCGCATAAACGGACGCCATTTTTCGATCATGTCTGCGGTATCAAAGGGCGATCACGTTGTTGCCGCATCGCCAGAGCACATTGAACTTGAGGCATGGGGATACATCGCAGGCGAACCAACAAGCCAGGGCGTTGCATACACAATGACCGATCTTGGCGAAAAGGTTTTGAGAACCTGGAATGAAATGGACAAATCAAATGAACCTGTCTCCTAATTTCACGCTGGCCGAAGCAATCAAATCTCAAACTGCGGAGCGGCAGGGCATTGACAACATGCCGCCGCCTGACGTGATCGAGAACATGAAGGCCACGGCAGCGGCAATCCTTGAGCCGGTTCGCGCTCATTTCGGTCGCCCAGTGTTCATCAATTCGTGGTATCGCAGCCCTGCGCTCAACAAGGCCGTGGGCGGCGTTGACCGGCCCGGCAAGGTCAGCCAGCACGTCACCGGCCATGCGGTAGATTTTGAAATTCCTGGCGTGCCGAACGCTGAAGTCGCGGCGTGGGTGCGCGACAATCTGATTTTTGATCAGGTCATCCTTGAGTTCTACCGCCCCGGCGTTCCTGATTCCGGCTGGGTCCATGCGTCGTTTGTTGGCGACGGGCAATGTCGCGCCGAGTGCTTGACCGTCAACAAAGACGGGACGTTCCAAGGGCTGCTCGCATGAAGTGGATTGATTTTGCCCAAGGTCGCTCTGGCAAGCGCGAAGTCGCTGTGTCGCTATTGCTCATGTGGGCGTTCGCGTCCGCGTATTTGTTCTACTGGCTCGATCCTGGCGACATCGAAAAGTACCAGGGCATTTGGGAAACCCTGACGTGGGGCGTTCTTGCCTGGGCTGCGGGGGCGTTCGGCATCGACTTCTTGGCCAAGCGCGGCGCTATCGGTGGCGGATCGCAACCGCCGCCACAGACCGGCAAGCGCATCGGAGAAGGACAAGAGGGACCGCTGTGACGGCATTGCACCCATACTTCCCGCTGCTCGATGGCTCGCACTCAGATTTCCATGTGTTCGAGTTTGAGGGTCAGTTCAACATTCACACTGGCGACTATGGAGTGACGCGGCAATGGGACCATCCAAATAGCCCTCAGCGCATTACCATTTCGCACGTCGATCACATGCGAAAGATGACCTACCACACGCCGACTACGCCGCCGCCTTCCGTGGGGGCTTGTCTATATGAGGCTGTTGTGGGGAACAATTTGGGCGAGATTGGCGGGCATAAGGTTGCCCAGCAACCGCCCATCCCGTTAATCATCACGACCGCCAAAGAAGGCGAGCGCAACGCCGTCACGTCAAACATTCTGCATTTCGATGACACGGCCAGCCCACTTTACAAAGGCGAACTGCAATGCATCCACTGGACAAAGCATATCGCAATGCCTTGGGGGCCGTGGCCCGACACTATCAGGACCGTGCTGCTGGAAGATAACCCAGCACCACACCCGAAGGCCGTCTATCTCTACATTTTCGCTCGCGGCATCGGGCTAGTCGATTTCTACCGCGCGCTATGGGATGACACCGGGACAGAACTTTATCACGGCTATAGATATTACAGAATTGGTGGGAGCACATGATTCCGAATCCGTGGATTATCGTCGGCGCTATCTTGTTCTGGCTGGCCAGCGTGACCGGCGCATATTTCACTGGCGCGGACCACAAGAACAACGAATGGCTGGCCAAGGTTGAGGCTCAAAAGAACGAGGCCGCTCAAACGCTGGTGGTTGAAACCAATAAAGTCCGCCAACTTGAAGCCCGAGTGAATGAACTGACAAACCTAGTGGAGAAAAACCATGTTGCCGCGACGAATGAAATTGCTGGCGCTGCTGCTCGCTACAACCGCCTTGGCAAGCTGTACGAGTCCGTCAAAGGATGTCGGGGCGGTAGTGGTAGCGCCATCGGTTCAACTGCCAGCGCCGCCGCCGTCGATCATGGCGGTGAAGGTGCCAGAGAAAACATTTCTCGACCGGATGACGGAGATTCTATCGAGGCCGTGACGCGCGATGCTGACTTGATGCGCGTCACTGTCCTGGCGTGCCAGCAATACCTTCAAGAATTGCCAGCCGCCATAAACGAAACGCCCGCCCCTTGAAGGGGGCGGGCGCTGCTTTTCCTAGCCAAGCATCTTGGCTACTTCTGTTTTCATGGCGGCCATGCGCCTTTTTTTGCTGTCGGTTTCGGCGGCTAATTTAGATTCTTCAACGGTTGGAAAGTAGCCAATGTTGCGGTCTAAGCCGCCAGGATCAACGACCGAAACCATGAACCTGTGATTGACGCTTTTTGTGTTGTTGATGCGGTTTACTTCGTCGATGAACTTCTGCTCCATTTCCTCGATGTAGTAAGTTAGTTTGAGAATCACATCGCACGATGTAAACTCTTTCTTGTCAGCGCGTGGTTGTCTCCATAGCAAGGCCATAGGTTTAGTCCTTCTGTTGTTAGAGAGTCGCGGGGTGTTTCTGCACCCTGCGACTCTGATTCTACCACACGACTTTTTCAGAAATTGAGTTTAGGCCCGGTTTTGAAGGGCGCGCGGCGTGTGAGCCGCAGAAAAGCTATGTCGCTTTTTTGAAAAAAACGCTTTTTTGGATTTTGCGAGTTACTTCACCGGAAAGTATTTTGCGCTCCACAAGCTATCCGATGCGCGGCCTTTGCATCCAGGCTTCATTGACGAGTCTTGCTTGAAGAAAAAGGCGATGCCGCGATTGGCGCATTGAGCGCGTATGGACTCAACCGCTTCCATGCTCATTGGTCTAAACCCAGCGCCGCTTTCGCCGCCGACAATAACCCAATCCGGCATAGCTGCATTGCCATCACCCATAGCTATCGGGCCAAGCAACGGTTCCATAGAAATGAACCTGATGCGCGCCGGGATCGACATGAGGATAGGCTTGCGCCGGTCGTACTCGGTCTGGTTCTCGGCTGTTGTGCCCAGCCAAACATTTGCATAGCCCTTCACGCCCCAATCGTCGGGCAGCATCTTTTGAATGTTCTGCGGGCGCTTGGTAAGCAACTGCCAATCAAGGTGTGGAGTTGCCGCGATTACGTCCCAAAGGCGCTTGCGCCACATCGGATCGGCGTCGTTGTCGAACACGTCCGAAAGCGACGAGCAAAACACTTTCGTCCTGGTGCCTGATTTCTCAGCGTCCCGGTTCCACTTGTGCGGCTTGCGCCAATTTGCGTCGGATGTCAGGCGCAATTTTGCCTTTTGCCCAGGCTCACCCCAAGTCACGTCGCGCTCGTAGCGCTTCGCCCATTCTGCGGCATAGCAACGGTCGCACGCTGGCGATACGCGAGTGCATCCAATCCAGCCATTGAACGTGTTGCCGGTCCAGGCGATGTTTGATTGTTCAGCCATTATTTTTCTCTGGTAGGCTCCTTGGGTTTGAGGGGGCAAACAACGTGCGGCAGATAGCCTTTGTGGCAACGCACTAAACCATCTTCGTAATCGCCCGCGCAACGTTTACACACCGCCACGCAGCCATCCGGTATCAGTCTCGACTTAAACCGCGCCAACTCTGCCTCGGCGGCTTCGGCTCGTCTCGTTTGCTCTCGCGCCTTATCAAACCACGCCTGTAATTCTCCACGACGATGCTCGTTCTCTTTGGTCAGGGCGGTGATGTGGTCGAGAAGTTTCATTCGGTCTTGACCGTCCAACGAAAACATCCAGCCGTTTGCTTCTCGACCTGGAGCGTCCCTGATTGTAATCTCAGCCAACTCCTCTGCACTCAGCAGCTTGCCTTCAGTCATCTGTGCGCTCCTGTGCGTTGTGCTTCCGCGATGTGTTTCTGAGTAATGCCGCCATTTGCACTGAACCAATCCCATGATCCTTTCTTGAGAAGTCCCATTTTCTCAAGCCGCCACACGACAGACATGGGTGGAACCCCGGCAAAGTTCGCAATCGCTATTGCCATGCGTCTTGTGAAATTTGTTGCGCCCGCCGTGTGTGCTGTAAATGCGGCTCGTAGTTCATCTTCGGTGCAGATGATTGGCTTCATTGTTTTGCCTTTTTGCGTAGTATGACTAAGCCAATACTGGCATATTTAAAGACATTTTGCCTTCAACACGCCAATTATGACGCATTATGTCACTCATCTGTGCGCTCCTGTGCGTTGTTTACTACCAACCGTGGCCTGTCAAACGTGGCCTTGCCATCACGCACATCGCCAATCGTCGCTGCGAGGTATGCTTGACCGTGGCCGTTTGGGCAGAAAAACTGATTATGGTCTTTTTGGCGAATACGATAATAGCGTTGCGTGATATAAAACCCTACATCACAAACGCAGCAATTTACTTTAACTGGGTCTTCGTCACTCACTTCGCACCTGTACGCCCACAACCCCAGCATCAATCAAACTGTCAATGCGCTGTAGCCATGCCTTTCGCGCCATAATATCAACATCGTGCCAAGACATTTCTGTTGCTGGATTTTCGTAATGCCTTAGCCTATTAGCCAACTCATCTCTCGTCGGCCTCGCGGCAAGGTCAGCGGCGGATTGTCGGATTAACGCAACCGAACGATCGCGCTGATCTGCGTTTTCAAAGCATCCCAACTTTTCCAATACAGTTGCAGCATCATTAAGCGTAAACGTCTGCGCGGTGTAGCGTGTCATGGTTGCTTCACTCCCATTTGTTTGTGCCTGCGAATTTGGGCTGTCGCCCTGTTGTCTCGCCAAGCTCTAAAAACAATTCGCTTACGTCTTTTTCCTATCGGTTCCAATGCAAATTCAATTTTGTGAACAAGGCCACAATCGCAACACGCCAACCTATAGTCTTTCATCGGCGCTATCCATTCGCCATCTTTTGCTTTTCTATATTTTATGCTCATGGTTTCCTCTTATTTATTAGCAAGAAATTATAAACATCGCGCCATATACTGTTTTCGGAAGCGGAAAGCATTTCTGCCTCAGTCTGCCAAATGGCTTCGTCGCCGACCAAAGATGCAACACGATCATTGTAAAGTGTTTCAAGTAAAGCCAGCGAAACACCTTCTTAACGCGCCGGGCCACAGTTCATGTGACACGCCTGAGCGCCATAATCGCAATCAAAACAGCCCTTCATTGCACACCCATTTCACTCAGTAATTCTGTCGGAGATTTGTCGTTGCTATGTATCTTGTCGTCAAATTCAACGCAGCGGCGCACACACGGCAACGCAGCCTCTAGCCATGCGAGAAGTTGTGCGCGGTCACGGTCTGCGACAGTGGCCAAATACAATCCACCGCTTTCTATACTCCTAGCGTCAGCATCATGCCGCGCTTTAATCTCATCAAGCGTCATGGCTTTGTTCCTTTGCGTTTGCGCTCATGAAAAAGGTCATAGCTAGCCTGCAATGCCAGCCACGTTTCGGCTTTGAGATAAACCTGCTCCAGCTTGATTGCCGTTCTCACCGACACTCGGGCCTTGCCTGCAATGATATCGCTGAGAAGTTTTGGCGTGATCCGGCAGGCGTTGGCAAAGCCAAGTTGGGTCCATTTATATTCCGCGATCCACTCGGCAATGTGTTCGCCCGGATGCGTAGCCCAATCAGGATCAAACTTGTGAACGCGCTTCGGCTTGCGCTGTCTCGCAGTTACGACCGCCTCCATCAACGTGCGTGGCTTGCGTGTCATGGCTTTGGCTCCTGTAGTGCTTCCCGCGTCATTTCGTCACCTTTCTCAGCTTCTTCGGCACGTTGCGTTTGCGGTAGTAGTTTTTCGATTTAGGCTTAGGCGGCTTGTGCGTCTGCGGGTTGATCGGAACGCCAAGACCAGCGGAAGCCATCAGCGCAACGGCGGCTTGTGCAAGGAGTTTCATTTCGTCACCT
>JACCDR011288587.1_pt1 | contig 58973 bp, 58 predicted proteins | sample 7446431 | NCBI WGS metagenome assembly JACCDR01 (sample SAMN15323443, study PRJNA562643) | freshwater metagenome | isolation source: river surface water | place: USA:Blue River Watershed | collected 2017-08-17 | reverse complement strand
TCCGAACGGAATGGTGGTTGCAGTTGTTGAACCTGTGGTTGTGGTTGCATTAACTGTTGTTGATGTACCGGTACCTGAAACAACGAAGTCGAAGGTTGTATTGACGACCGCACTTACAGTAACGTAGTTGACGATCGCAACTCGGGTACGACCTGAGTCACCATTCTGAGTTGTGATAAGGAACTCATATGAACCAATACTGCCAGGATTCGTGATAACGCCTTCGGCTATTTGTACGGTAACTGTTTGACCAGCCGTAGCAGTGACTCCATCGAAGGTGAGCGTCGTCGCACCGGCAGCAAAGTTACCGATTGTGACAGGAGCACCACCGTTAACTCGGACAGTGAGATTGCCTGAGACGACGGTGTTTACTCCAGTGAATCCTGCTGGGAACGTAATGACAATGTCACTAGTACTTGCAAGTGTAGACCCGGTCGGAATATCAAAACTCACGAAGTGTCCCGAAAGAGCACTTGGACCAGAGTCAGTAAGTGTATTACTTACTTCTACTAAGTTAGCTGCTTGTGCGGTTGATGTGTATACTCCGATTGACCAGAGAACCACTGCACACGCAACGAGCATCGCGACTACCCGGTGCGTAAAGCCAACATGTGTTGGGATTACGAACATACGTATGAATATTATTTTTTAAGTAACTAATCGTCTTATGTAGGGTTGCCACAGAAGACTGCCGATTGAAGCGTGTGGAGAATGTCTAGTGAAGTTTTTTGAAAAGACTCAGCCAACTTTTAAACATATAGCCTCAACCGTCTACACCTAGTGTAGCAAGTAATCCATTAAGCCGTCTCTTACTGATTGTTGATAACCTTGAAAGCAACAGACATGTCTCTACTTTCTACGCTTTATTTACTTAGTTTTTCTTTACTGTTATGGACAACTAAACTCTGTGACATAAAGAACAATTGTCTCAATGGGCATTAGGTATGCACAACGCGCAAATCGCTCCAATCTGTCGTATAAGCAGGAGACAATTTTTCAGTACGAGCTGACCACCGAGACCACTGTCCCAAACTCGTTCCGAGCTGAATACTGTTTTTTCCCTGCGCTTTATTAATACCCACAATAACCTCAGAGAGAGACTTCGTCCGTGCTGTTGTCTCTTCGGTCTCAAACAATTGACCAGAAATCCCCGCCTCTGGTACTACGGCAACGATAATACCTGCTTTTTTATAGGGTACTGCTCTACGAAATCCTTGCTTTAAAACCCTATCTACCTCCCGAGTAAGGGTAAAGAGATCCCGCGTAGGTACCGTAAAAACAACCTCTTCAACGATCCCACGCAAGGCAAAATCACTAAACCGATTCGGATAAGCAATCACGCGCATAGAGGCTGCCAGGGCCTCCATATTCGATAATTGATGGACGATATGGTGGAGATGGTAAAGCAGCGCTGATCGTACCACCCCCTCCTCGTGTGTTACCGCAGCAAACGAACGCGTGCTCATGAGACTGCTTTGGAGTTTTTGTTTACCTAAGCAGAGAGAGGATCTATCCCCAGTAAGTTCTGCCCATAATCGTTCCCCCTCGACACCAAACAACGATCGTGCCTGAATCCGAGAGAGTGTCAAATAATCTGCCACGGTAGTAAGACTTCGCGCAGCAAACTGCTTCGCTCGAGCACGACCAACCCCCCAGATGTCACTCAGTTTCACACTCGTCTGATAATCTTGCCACCGCGTGGGCTCGAGCAGCTCCACCCCGGTTGTCCTTTTAGAGACGAGTGTTGCATACTTAGCAAGTGTCTTTGACAAACCCAAGCCGATTGATACCGGTACACCAACCTCCCGCTCAATCATCAATCGAAGTTCCTGAATTTTAGGCAATGCACCCTCCTGTTCAATCAAGAAAAAAGCTTCGTCTATAGAGTACTGCTCAATTTGATTCAACTCACGCCGAGCGATGCTAAAGACTCGCCTTGAGATATCACGATAGAGTCTGAAATTCGACGAGAACACCACTGCGCCCATATGAGACAAAGTGTCCTTTACTTGAAAATACGGTATCCCCATTGGAATACCGCTGTCTTTTATCTCTTGAGAACGTGCCACGACACAGCCATCATTACTTGAGAGTACAACCACTGGCCGCTGCTTAAGATCAGGGCGAAAGAGCCGCTCGCATGAGACAAAGAAGTTATTACAATCAATGAGACCGACGTACTGGGCCATTACCCTAGTATACACAGAAACATCATGGTACTTGAAGCCTGTCGCTATATACTTCGCCACAAAAGTGGATCCTCTTCTCCATCAACCTTGAAGATAGCCACTCCAGCTAGATTGTATTTCTCTGCCAGATCAACCTTTTCAGCAATAGCTGGTCCATCAGAATACGAAGCAAAACGAACGACGACTTCTTGTCCGGTCATATTTGCAAACATAAGCGCACGGGCTGCATTTTCATAGCCTTTCGGGGTGTTCTTAGGAACAGTGAGGGCGGTAAGCGAACGATACACTGAGGTAGTTGGAAAATAGCTAAACACCGCCTCACCGCTATCAGCACGGCCGATAGAAACCCCGTATTCTGTTGCCAATTCTTTAAACCGAGGAACATTGAGACTAGCCACACTAACATAGTCACGATACCAGTCCGGTGCAACTTTCACATCCCATACTCGTCCATAGGTCGGAATACCGAGATAAATCTTTTCTCGAGGAATATCCTTGATAGTGAGTTTAATCACCTTTTCCACCCATTCAGAGTCAGCTACTGGCATATACGGGAGTCCGGTTCGCTTCTTATTGAGTTCTAAATCTGCCCGCTGCTGATCATAGGCCATAATTTCAACCCGGTCACAATGGGTGCCAATAGCCGCATAATCGTTGGCATATTCAATAACCTCTGGCACCTCTCGATAGCGAGACTCTGGCGGTGTACGAGCCTCTATTGCGCAGGTGAGTACTTTGGTCCCGAGCGCTTTGTTTAACTCTTTAAGGAAGAGTGAGAAGTGGTCTATCGTCTTGGCAAGTTTCTGCTCATAATCAATGTTAACGCCCGAAAATTTACCCTTTTTTACCAGAGCAACAATTGCCGCGATGTGCGCTTGACGTTTTTTCTTATCACTCAAAGTTGCATGAATCGCCTCTCCATCAAACCAAGAAATGGTTGGTATAACCTCGATTTTTTTCTTTTTTGCTTGGCTCATGAGAACTTGCCAGTGACGCTCTTTTAAATCTGATTTACTGATTATGGCGCCATCTGTATCGACTTCATATACAAACGGGTAAAGAGTATTAATATCATTAAGGTTATCAGTCGCGCTCTCTGCGCCCAATACCGACTGCCACCACGGTATCCAGACCCCGACGCGTAACGACGAAGCTGCGTTACTCAATTGTGGAAGCAAGAGAGCAACTATCACCACCGCGGTAATAAAGGTTTTATAGTAAAAAGACGAAATTATGTGATCCATACAAAAGAAATATACCATTACCTAGCATGATGACGAGAACCTAACCGTACACTTACTTAAACAAGCGCACACTTCCGGTAACGACACCCCATACAAAACAAGCCGCCTCGTCTTCAAGTACAATAGGAGGATACGAGTCATTTTCAGAAACTAGCTTACAAACACCCCGCTCAAGTAAGAAGCGCTTGACGAGCATCTCACCGAATACAGCCGCAACAACGATATCACCCGATCGTACTTGCAGAGAACGATCGATCACGAGGATATCTCCAGAGAAAATACCTGCTCCCTCCATTGAATCTCCTTCCACACGAACAAAAAAAGTTGACTCGGGATGATCTATAAGGAGATCATTGAGATCAAGACACTTCTCAACCTGATCATCCCCAGGAGCCGGAAATCCGGCAGCTGGGCGCGATGCGTAAAGTGTACAAACTACAGGAGATCCTTGTCTGAAAGCGGTGACAGTAGTGGCCTTCATAAACTTAAATAGTGAGACGTATCGGTATCAGCCAAAGCAACCTTACTCGTGAGTGTACCCTGAAGATAAAACAACCCAGACATTAACATAAGCAGCCCAACACCATAGGCAATCTGCCAAGGTCGATGATACCGTACAGCTACTGCAACTGAAAGCAGAAGCATAGCTACCACCAATGTTCCAAGTACCAAGTAAATATACCGTAAAACAGTATTCGGTGTTGTAGCAAGCCCTCCCGTTAGAGCCGAACTACCGCTCTGAATCGTCGAACCAAGTACGAAAGCCTCGATTGTAATTGGAGCTAATGCTGAAGATGTCGCAGTAAAGCTATGAGGTTTCGTTAAGGTCTCGGATGATTCAGCACGATCCTGGGATGGAACTTGTGGTGATGCTCCAGGATTTATAGCCAAATCTTGAGCAGTGATAGCCCGCTCTGAAGCGACTGGGGTAGCCTCTATAACATCTGTTGTCTCTCCTAAGACCTCGGTCGCTGCAGTGGTAGACACCATTTCAAAATCAATGGCAACCGGAATCTCTACTACCGGCTCACTGAGAACGGGAGATTGCGCAGGTTGTATCGGTGCAGCCGGAGTACCAAAGAGTTGTACCACAAAAACTGTTTTAAAACCCTGGTATTCTCCTTCCGCGGTGCCTACCCCGATTTCTAAATAGTTACCATTTTCAATATTTGCCCGGTGTGTCGGAGATTCAAGCCAAGCGGCTACAACTGCCTTTGAATCATTAAAATGGACAGCGAGATTCTCACCAGCATGGGCGTATACATAGCCCACTTCGTTAAACCAGTGCCAGGGAGAAACACCCTCTGGGCTATAATGAGCAAAGTAACCGTTTTTTGCCATATCTTCCGCCTTAAGACGAGCCGCTTCATCAAGCAATGCGTTACGCTGAAGCGGAATCTCTGCTTGAGCGATACGCGCCTCATTAGTCTTATCAATTACTACCGCAGGAAGAACTGTCCCGACCAACCAACTCGATGACTGCCAGACTAGTGATTGTAAATTGGTTACGGCAAACGAAAGAACAATTAGTCCGCACAACAATAAAAACGCCGTCTTTTGCAGTAGCTGCGGTGCATGATCATTCTCGGGTGTCGGAGCTAAGAGATCAATAAATTTCACTCTTTTAGTATATCATCTCGCCTTATTTTGAGTGTTCAATTTTGCAAAAACAACGAGATTATGAGTATAGCGCTCTACTGAGTGCTGGTACGTACCCGTACAGGTAATAAGTCGTAGTCCCGCATACGGAATATCCCCGTAGACTGCTCTCGTCGGAAACTCAGATTGCTCATGACGACTAAGTTCCATAACAATAAAATGAGCGACACTGCCATCTTCGCGATCAATATAAATATCATCACCAGGTGTTAGCTGTCCGAGCGAAAAGAAGACAGCTGGACCCTCATATGAATCAACATGTCCAAGCACCACCGCCGGACCGACTTCACCGGGAGTAGGTCCAAAACGATACCATCCAACACTATCATAGGCTTGCGGGACCTCGATCTCTCCTTCGACAGTTACACCAAGTGGCTCAGAAAATGGAACATCGATCGCCAGAGCTGGAATACGCAAACGAGTCGGTTGCGCTGCCGACATCGTTACATCACCTAATTCCTCATCAACCACAATCGCGGAATTCTCAGCTTCATGGATTATTGGAACCATCAGGATCGTGTAGACAGCCCCCAACATTACCAACCCAGCAAGAAAACAGAGGGTCATCCATCTCCTTACGGGATATTGCTTTGAAACCACCTCAGTGACCATACTCTAGAATACTATGGTGTAGTGAGTAATAGCGCAAGAAAATACCACCGCGTGTTACGGTGGTATTTTCCTATCGAGGACATCCCTTCTTTTTATATCTGACTATCCTCCCGTCGCGCAAGGAGCAATTGTACCAAGATACTACGATCATTCTGAGGTTGCGCACTACCACCGCGTCCAGTATCAGGGGCACCAATTGGCACCACCGATACCTGCTCGCCGAGCACTTGTGGTGTTGGCTGAGGCGTAGCGGTTACTCCGAGTACTTGCGGACGTGGTCGTGAGCTATTACCGAGACCTCCACCACCACTCGTAGTCGGTGATATGGTCACCGTTACGGTATCGTTACCGAAATTATAATCTCCATACGTAGCCAGAAGAGCGGCGTGAGCAGTTGGTACAATACGATTAAAGATTGACTCAAAAAAACCAGTAACAAGCACCTGCGGAACCGTCACCACATATGACTCCTCAGTTGTACGCTTCCAACCAGACTGTACGACTTCCGTAATAGTCCATGTTCCGGCGGGAACATCAAAGTAATAGAAACCGAACTCATCGGTAGTGGTTGAGAATGATGAGGTGCCATTGGTGACATTTACCGTCCATCCGCTCAGTGAATTCTCAAGGAGCTGAACTTGTTCCTCCACCTCACGTCCATCCCATTCAGTATTTTCATTATCGTCATGCCATACATAGCCCTGAATGCGATACGTGTCAGTTTCTGGAGTCGGTGGCGTATAAGGGGCAGAACAATCAGCATCCGTGGTGGGTTTGCCAGAGATAACAAGCTTATAAAGTAGACCAGCGGGATTAGCAGCAGGATTGGCGCTACCAGCCCAATTTCGTACCGCGATAGAAAGTTCATTATTTCCTTGTGCGACGAGACTCGTTACATCATACACGTCCTGAGTAGCGAGTTGGAAATTATTCTCCGCGACATCAGACCCAGTTGAAGACGCATTAAACGTAACCCTATGACTGTTATCAGAGGCTACGTAGAGCTTAGCCTCACTCACAGTCCCGATAAAACCAAACTGCTTACGGAATGTCTGAGTCTCCTCAGTACTAGGATTCATAACTGGATTATCTCCCCAGATCCAAGTAGCATCTGTAATCAGTGCTGTCCATGCAGGATGGACAAAGCTAAGGGCTTTTGCAAAGGCACCCTTCTCGACCACGAAGTCGCTTGTATCACTCACAACATTCACCGTACAAACCGGATCTGGTCCAGTATTTTTTGTATTCGTGATAGTACACGTGGTCGTTGCAGCCTCAGAAATAGCCACGTTCTCGCAATTAGTATATGTCGTGGCGTATCCAGTCGCGGTGTTTTCTATTATCGTATATGCACCAACCGGTAGATGGAGTTCATTGGTACCATCTTGTTCAAATGTAGTCGTAGCTCCACCATTAACCATGAAGCTAAACGAGGTAAAATCAAACTCGGACTCTCCCTCGACTACCTTACGAACCACCAGTGTGCCATAGGTAGTCTCTGCCACCGGGGTGTTGGTAATTGTACACACGGCGGTACCGCTCGTCACAGTCATATCGACACAATTATCGTACGTTGTAGTATAACCAGCAACCGGCACCTCAAGAATCGTGTGCGTTGAACTACTAACTTCGATAAAATTAGTACCTGTGACACCAAAAGTCGTTGTCGCGCCGCCATCTACGGTAAAGCTAAAGGCGGTGTAATCTGGCGATACTGTAGCCAAGACCACCTTATTGACAGTAACTGCATACCGACAAGACCCATCATCTTGATTAGCAGTGACATTATGGTTTATAGCTTTAGGATCCGTACAACCAGGAACTGCAACCATTACATCAACCGGGTTAATTGTCACTGAGCTGTTATTATTGTTGGGATTAGGATCAAGAACCGTACTCGTTGCATAGGCCGTGTTGGTGAGTGAACGCCCCCCTTGATCATTACCAACAAGCGCAGTTATCGTCACCATCCAAACTTCATTCACAGCCAGCGTACCAATATTCCAACTAAGCGGAGCATTTGTGGTCGGGTTAATAGAAGCTGATTGATACGTTAATCCTGTCGGGAGTGGATCATTTACAACGACTCCAGTCGCACTGTCAGCACCCGTATTAGTAACCCGGAGTGTGTACGTTACCATCCCTCCTTCAAACGGTGTACTAGTACTAACGGTTTTAGTAATGGTCACGTCTGCTTCTAAGTCGAGAGGAAAACCGTTACAAAGCCCACCGTTATAAATCTCTTCACCCGTCAGACCATTCGTGTATTCACGACTCCAATTAAGACCGGGATAATTCACTAAGCCTGATCCATCAAAATTATAGGTGAATGGTGGAATAATATCGCCCACATCATCTAAACCACCGTCAACATGTTCATTATGCCCATTTGGCTTATTTACTATTGATTTAGCATCGGTCGTTAGGAGATTGTAGGGATTTTTTTCTGCCTCCGTAGCATGACAGAGGGTAATATTTGGATTTAATTCAGGCTCTGATCCTTGTAAACTCAGAGTGACCACAACCACCTGATCGTCTGGTGCACTCGTGTTTGACGTCACTCGCACAAATAGCGCTCCAGAGGTAATTCCTGTACCGACGGAGAAAGTCTTTGTAGAATTACCAGTTTCATCAGTACCTGCACTTTGTCCATTATTTTCATTCTTGCCTGAGACAGTACCAAGCACTTGTTCTCCACTACTATCTGTCCAACCATAGACAAAACTATCGCCCTGGTCGAGGAGTTCAGCGTTGTAATTAATTGAGACCGAAAGTCCAGTAAAACTACCGAGATTTATTGAAGAAGATAAAAAAGGCGTGTTTTTGTCTACTGTCACATTTGCCGTAGTAAAAATGGTGGCCGCCTCCGCAACTGTAGGAATAAGAGGCATACTGCTTATAAATAGCGCTATCGTAAGCAGCGCTGTTAATGTTCGTCTACATGACTTCAAAAACTTGAATTTGGAGCTCATAAAGTAATATAAATTAGATGACTTAGATAAGCCTAAAATATTTAATCAGATCATGTTAAATAGTACTCTCAAACTTAAAAAGTGCAACGAAACAACCCCGGCGCAATACGCGCTAATTGAAAAATTATTTTTTTGTGTTATAATTAAGACTCATGGAATTCCCTATTCGCATCAATAAATATCTTGCTGATACCAAAATCGCATCGAGGCGAGAGGCTGATCGTTTAATCGAAGCCAAAAAAGTCCTCGTAAATGCTAAGCCGGCAGTTATCGGTCAGATGATTACTGCTCATGATGTGGTCACACTCACCGGCAAAGAGCGTGAGTACGCGTACTTCGCCTATTATAAAGGCCGTGGGATCATCACCCACTCCCCTGCCGCACACGAAACCGATATCGCAACACGACTCCAACGCGACTATGGGCGCACAGATATTTACCCGGTCGGTCGCCTCGACAAAGACTCAGAAGGTCTCATGATCCTCACAAACGATGGTCGTATTACCGGTCCACTCCTCGATCCTGAAGCTGACCACGAAAAGGAATATGAGGTGATAGTCGACAAACCCGTAACGGGCATGTTTATCACGCTCATGCGAAATGGAGTAACCATTGAGGGTTATCGTACCAAGCGAGCCCAGGCTACCAGCGATCCACGAAACGACCACTGCTTCCGTCTTGTCATCACTGAAGGTAAAAAGCACCAGATCCGTCGCATGTGTGCAGCGCTTGGCTATCAAGTACAGAGCCTCAAGCGCGTTCGAATCATGAACATCACACTTGGTGATATTAAACCAAACCAATATCGACGTTTAGATAAAAAAGAGTTACAGATTCTACTAAAATCACTCGGCCTCAACTAAAAAACGACTGATTTGATTCAGTCGTTTTTTAGTTATAAACCCAACCTTTTTCATTCAAGTGGTCACCGCTATCCCCGCTTACGATCTGCTTCCTTAAGCTTTGCCTTTCGGAGACGAACACTCTCGGGAGTAATCTCGAGATACTCGTCGTCTGCCATAATCTCAAGTCCCGTTTCGATGGTTACGAGCTTAGGCGGTGTAAGCGTAATCGCTTCATCAGAGCCTGACGCGCGCATATTAGTCAACTGCTTACCCTTGGTAGGATTTACCGTCATCTCCTCACCCTTACTCGTGTTACCAATGACCATACCCTCATAAACTTCTGTACCGGGAGAAATGTACAGCTGGCCTCGATCTTGCAAACCAAAGAGCGAAAATCCGAGTGCTTTTCCTTGTACCATTGAGATCATAGAGCCGACCTGGCGCTTCTTAATCTCTCCAGCATACGGCTTAAAACCTAGAACGCGAGACGCCAGAATTCCCTCTCCTTTCGTATCAACAATAAATTGATTCTTATACCCAAGAAGACCGCGGGTAGGACCTTCAAAGATAAGTCTCACTTGGTTCTCATGAACCATCATATTACTCATAATGAACGCTCGGTTACCCAAACGCTCAATGACTGCTCCTTGGTATTCAGCAGGAATATCAATCGTAACCTCTTCAAACGGCTCAAGCTTCTGTCCAGCTTCCTCCTTAATGATTACCCGTGGTTGAGAGACCGCGAGTTCATATCCCTCTCGGCGCATGTTTTCGAGCAGAATCGCGATATGCATTTCTCCCCGACCACGCACCTCAAAACTATCTCCCTGTGAGAAATCAACTTGGAGACCAACGTTAATTTCTAGCTCTCGTTCGAGACGTTCCCGAATCTGACGAGAAGTTACATACTTACCCTCTCGACCGGCAAAGGGTGAAGAGTTAGGCATGAATTGCAGGGCGATAGTTGGTTCATCCACCTTAATTGACGGTAGTGGTTCGGTACCTTCGGTATCAAGTAGCGTATCGCCAATATTAATATCAGAGAAACCGGCGACAAGCACAATATCTCCCGCGAACGCCTCATCGGTTTCTATTTTCTGGATGCCTTTGAAAGTAGAAAGCTTGACCACTTTTCCCTTCTTAACAGCAGTTTCACCATCATGCTTTACAAAAAGCTGCTGGTTGCCCTTAATCGAGCCTTCGTAGACACGTGCCACAGCTAGGCGACCAAGAAAATTATCGTAGCCAAGATTAAAGACCTGAGCTCGCAGGGCTTCTCCTGCAGTATAGCCACGCGCAGCCGGTACTTTTTCAAGGATGACATCCATGAGCGGTGAAAGATCCTTGAATTCATCAGTGAGCTTACGCTTAGCGACTCCTTCACGACCAATAGCATATACTACGGTAAAGTCTGATTGCTCATCGTTTGCACCAAGCTCGAGAAAGAGCTCGAGTACCTGCTCTTCAGTTCGAGCAGGATCAGCTGCAGGCTTATCGATTTTATTAATAACGACAATCGGTTTGAGACCGAGTTCTAGAGATTTCTTAAGTACGAAGCGAGTTTGCGGCATCGGACCTTCCTGAGCATCAACCACGAGGAGTACCGAGTCAATTGAACGAAGTACTCGTTCCACCTCTGAACCGAAGTCAGCGTGACCAGGAGTGTCAACAATATTGATCTTTGTCCCTTTATATTCAATCGAGGTGTTTTTGGCATAAATAGTAATGCCACGCTCTTTTTCAAGCGCATTACTATCCATCGAGGCCTCACCTTCACGGGCTCCCGTCTGTTCCATCAAAGCATCGGTAAGGGTCGTCTTACCATGGTCAACGTGGGCAATAATCGCAATGTTGCGAATTTCTTGTGTCATTTCTAAAACTTATACTTCGGTAATTAAAGTCTCGCTTCGTATAAACGAGAAGCGCGTAAGGAGCAACAAGTATGTGCACCAACGCGTTTAGAGAGGGCGTGCCTAGCATACCGACCAAAACCCTCTTTGTCTAGAGGTGAGCACAAAGTTGTGCCTTCTCAGCACGAGTCAACGCCTTGATTGAATACTCCCGTTGTGCAGCTTCACTTCGTGAGCCACATGACTCTCGGTATGCCATGACTACCGGTTGTCGTACTCTGGTATATTTTGTTGTACTCTTCGGACCGTTATGCTCTTTGAGGCGGCGCACTGGATCAGTCGTAATACCCGTATAATACGTACCGTCAGCACACGTAAGGATGTAAACAAACCAGCAAGATCTCATATCGATCACCCAACAAAAGCTCGGTGCATATAATAGGTGAATACTAGGGCGGCTAAAACTATTATGAGGAACTTAAGCATTATGAGCAGTGATGACTTTGGGGCGTCGAGTCATATACCAAGTACCCATGATAAGTATGATTATGATCACACTACCAATTGGATACAACACATATGACGATAGCATGATACGCAGAGCCGAGTAGTCAAAAAAGCGCTGTACCGCACTAATATATCCGATGTCTTCAAAATACCCACTCTCCGGTTGATCAGTTCCAAGAATAATCAGATATTTACCAAAATTATCCGGTGTACTTATCTCAAAGCGATACACGCCCGGTGAGAGAGTACTCGAATACTCAAGTCCTTGCTTAAAACGGAGCGCGAAGGTGCTGTCACGGTAAGACTTCCACACAACCTCCTGACCGCGAACTCTTCCGATCTCACTAACCCCACGATTATTACCATTATCCCTCACGAGAATAAACGAAAACGGCGTCGTAGTTGGCAAGTCTAGCTGTAGGAGCTTGATCGAAAATTCCTTTTCTTCAGTCAGAGAGACTTCATACATGTGAGGATCACCGGTGAGCTCACCGAGATAGAGCTGTTCCTTTTCAATCTCTGCGTCAACTGGAAGTGGTTCATACGGTCGCTGTGGATCGTGAACAATTGGACCAGCCGCCAATACAGAGATCGGGAGTAATACCACAAGACAAGCGAGTGGACGCAACCAGAACGAAGTGAACATATGCAGTATCATACCAAAATTCTGAATAGTTAAACTCCTGATTCTGCCACCTCAACGTAAATAGCTCGTAGTGACTCCCAGAGAATGGACCCGTACTCAATCTGACTGTTGCAGGTATCAAGCGTGTAATTCTTTCCGTTGTATGTGATGAGGAAGCGGTAGTTTGTAGCACCCGGACCTTCATATCGACATTGTGGTAGAGGAAGTACGGCAGCGTTCGCCTCAAGCGCAGTCTCGGTGATTGCCCGGGTAAAATCATTCAGCGCTGATCGTGAGATCGAACCATTATAGGTACGCGCTTCAGCGGTAGTGCCGAGAACGGCTCGATAACTCCGATCTGACAACAACTGAAACGAGAGACACTGATCAGTATCACTGCATCCGCCGTAAGCATCGGCAACCACGACTAATCCATCATATGCGTCTTTGGTGGACGCTTCAGGTAAATGATAGGTCGGCAAAAAGCCCGTGAGGTAGAGGTACCCACCAATGAATATCCCGCATACAAAGGTGATAAGTATACTAATTCGATCCTGATGGGTCATAACGAGATACTCAATAGTATACACGATGTATTCTTCAAAAATCAGACGAATTTGGATCTTATATAAAAGAAAGCCCGTCCTAAGACGAGCTTGACCACACGAGGGACGAAAAAATGCCCTACCCCACCACCACACGGTTACGACCGGCTTCCTTGGCCCCATAGAGCGCTTCATCCGCTCGTTTCTGAGTCGCAGTGAATTCATCACCAGCCCGGTGCTCGGCGACACCGATACTGATAGTTGCTCTCACCTCACCGACCGGCAAAGCAAGTCGCAATTCTGTCTCGATTCGACGACGGAGTCGCTCGGCCACGTCGACAGCCTTTGTTGCTGCAGTAAGTGGCAGAATCATAGCGAATTCTTCACCGCCGATACGGCCAATGAAGTCGGTCTTCCGACCATACTTCACGAGCAGCTCGCCAAGGAGCCGTAAGAGCTGATCACCGACCCCATGACCATAGGTGTCGTTGACACGCTTGAAATGGTCAACATCGATGAGCGCGACAGTGAGCGGTTCCCGGGAGCGATCTTGACGATCCATCTCATGGCGCGCTGCTGCACCAAACGCCCGAAGATTCGGGAGCTTAGTGAGCTCATCGCGAAACGCGAGCTCTTCAGCAACAACGACGGCGCGTTCAGCTGCGGCAAGCTGCCGCTCAAGGTCTTCGATACGTTGTCGCAAGACCCTATTTTCTTCCTGGCACACCAGGCAGATAGAACTATTCATTTAAAATCTCCGTGGTGTGAAAGGAGCGTTTATACTGACACGCAATACTTTATATGTCAACGGTGAGGACAGCCCTTGTCGCTCCAAAATCGCGAAATGTTGACATCTATAAAAATACTTGTATATTTTATTTATGCGACATTTCGCCTATAAAACCGAATTACGAAGCTGGACCGCGGAAACCATTTCTAGCGAGTTCGCTCATACAAACCCAGTTCAGATGGGGCTTTCGTGTGTATCTGTAGTCCGGTCTAGGCAATCTGTTATGATTTCATAAAATCTACCCCTCAATTTTGTGAACTGAAAACATCTTGCCTACAGCAAGATGTTTTGTTCTTTACACACACCATTCATGTACTCACCGGAGTTTAAAATGAGTAACGAAAGTAACACTACTCGGGTATTTTGGCGTAAGGGCAAGAAAACTATGCTCTGCCCGCTTGAGATTCAAGATGCCGCCACAATCTACCGCGGTATCAACCACCCTGATTCATACAGCTTCTTGCTCAGTACAGATCCGAAAGGACTAGGGTTTGAAGAGGACTGGATCAGAAGTAAGCAAAAACCAGACGGAAAGGACATCACCGTTGGCATCTGTACTCTAGACGGTTTCCTGATTGGTACGATGGGTCTTCATCAAATTGATCTTCTCCATCGTAAGGCAATCACTGGTTCAGTTATCTTTGACGAGGCCCATCGTAACCAGGGATATGGTACTGATGCGAAAATGATCTTACTTGACTACGCATTCAACATCCTGGGATTGGAGGTGGTTGAATCACGCGCAATTGGTTTCAATGACCGATCCGCTGCCTATAGTCAAAAATGTGGATACCAGGTAGAAGCAAGACTTCGGAGTCGATTCTACCGCTTCGGCCAGCGACACGATGAGATTGTTCTATCTGTCATACGCGCTGAGTGGCTCCCCCTCTGGAATGAATACAAAAAGGGCCTATGACATTTTGATCCTCGACGTTCACTGTCGGGGATTTATATATAAAACCACTGAGATTAACGGTAACGGTAAACACAACCTTATTCCCTACCCCTCTCACCCTAGTTCATTTCATTCACGGCGGGCTATGTGAGTTAAGTACCCCACAGGTAAAGCCTTGTAAGGGTATTCTAGCATCTTTTAGCTAAGGGTAAGTGGGTCAGGGTCTATAAAGACGAATTCCACATTCCAATCCTATAAAAGAAAAGCGAGAGGGTTGTTACCCTCTCGCTCATTAGTCACGACGCAGTCCTGCATGCAGTTTGATGGCACGTACCACATGACTCGCCACTTGCTTTGCCGATCGACTGTCGGTCGAGACATTTTTGTTGATGAACAGCTCCTTGCTGAACAACTCATCATATTCCTGTCGCAACTGCAGATTCCTCGGCACCATCTGCGTGTCATTGATAGACATGCCACGCTCGATGAGACGTTGTAGCTGATGCTCAGGGCTGGCGGTAAGCAAGACCGTCAGGTCAGGTTGTAGCAAGTTTGAGAAGTCACCCTCCGCGACCTGTACACCAATAACCTTGTGATAGACATAGGTGGTCATCCAGTATCTGTCACAAATAACCGACTTACCCTCCGCAATCAGTTGCTTGATTTCGGTAGCTGCTACAATGACCCCGTCACGGAAGAATTTGAACTTCTGCTGGGGAGATCCGTTCAAGTCGATTTCTCTCCGCCGCTCCATATACTCCTTCGGCGGAGTAGCATATGGAACAAAGCCGAGCATTTCTGCAACAAGACGGGTTACAGTTGACTTACCGACTCCGTCTATACCTTCAAGAACAACGAACATTTTAAACTCCTTTCCTGATGGCGGTAAGCAACAAGGATGTTTGCTTACCCTTGATTTGAACATTCGCTTCAGTGCCGACTTCTGTTCCCATGAAGGGAGAGATGATCGGTGCACCGTACTCTAGCATCGGCGGATTACTCCGAAGGTCCGTTTCACCATAACCAGCGACCAAAAACTCTCGTACAGAACCATCTTCGTCTTCGAGCGAAATCACATGCCCAATCTGGACATGTTCTTCATCGGTAGGCGAAGAGACAAGAACCTGTTGGTCCTGCAATGCGCGAATGTTGGCAATTTGACGATTGAACATCATTTCTTGGCGATTGAGTTCTTCAAACGCAAAGTTATCATGCCAATTGTCTCCGCCGACGTCGTACGCTTCTCCTTTCTGACCCTGTGTCTGTCGAAGTTTCTCGATCGCCTCGTTAAGTTTCTGAGTGAGTAGATCCATCCCTTTACGGGTCACATAGATTGAGGGCATAGCCATCTCCAAAGTTGATTTGTCTGACAAAAAATTACCTGAATCTAGACAAAATGTCAAAGTTATTGACTTATATTGAATTCGACCTTACACTTCGACTCGGAGTGCAATCTGCACAAATGCAAACAGCTTAGGAGGCTCAGATGGAGTACCTTTACAATTCTCGCTTTGCGCCTTCTCAGTTTATTCAAGAGAGAATCTTGAGGAACGGGAAAATTTGCGCAGTACACGAAAAACCTGATCAAATGGTTAATCGTGTCGTTGGTGCAATCTATGCCGCCGATCAAAAATTCACCACCAGCAAGTTGGCTGGGGCGTTCTCCGACGCTATCGGGTCACTGATGGATGCTGGTAGTATTGTCTTCAGCACACCGATCATGACAAATGCTGGTAGATCTGACTTTCGTCGACCACTTTCGGCCTGCACTGTTCCGCCTGTGAATCTTAATGGTGATTGGTCGAACATCCGCAAGATGGTTGATACTTACCATGCTGAGGCGATGGGAACGGGCTTCAACTTCGATATGGTTAATGACCCTGTCGAGGTATTGCTCAAACTGAACGAAATCGCTGTAGAGGGAAGCAAAAGCGGCAACGAAGATCGACCAGTTGGCAATATGGGCATTTGCTCTATCGACCATCCTCAAATCGCAAACTTCGTGGTCGCTAAATCGCTTCGTCGTGGTCTCGACTGGAAGTTCAACATATCAGTCGATACCCCCGAGGTCTTCTGGTTAGCGGCAGAATCTGCTTCAAACTGGAGACTCCGGGATGGCAGTGCAGTATCCGCATCAGCACTACTTGACCTGATTGTGGAGTCAGCGCATCACTGCGCTGATCCAGGGATTGTGTTTATGGATCGGATCAACCGAGACAATCCGATCCCTGGTGCGGGCAGATACATGAGTATTGCTCCATGTGCCGAAGTAGGTCTCGTGCCCGGTGAGACTTGCCAATTTGGGTACCTTAACTTGGGTGCTTTTGTGTCAAACAAGACTATCGACATAGAAGGGTTGCAATCAGCCACGACACTGATGACACGGGCCTTGGATGATTGTCTGGAAATCAGCTTGGAAAGTTACCAAGTTGAAGAAAGCAAGGAGGTTGTAGGTTTACGACGGAAGATAGGGATCGGCATTTGCGGCCTTGCCGACATGCTAGTGAAACTGAATATTCCGTATGACAGCGAGGAAGGCAGAGAAATCTCCAGAGACGTTGTTGCACTGATAAACTACACTTCTAAGGTAGCCTCACACGAACTAGCTCAGGTTCGCGGTTCGTTTAGGGCAATGAATCTCCTTTATGGGTGTCGACACATTGAGGAGCCATCCTACGTACAACAGCGTTATGGGAATCGCCCTACACGCTGGGTAAGCGAAGCGGATTGGTACAGTCTGGGTAACAAAATTAGAAAAACTCGACAGCTCAGGCATAGCACCACAATCGCTCTACCCCCAACAGGAAGGAGTGGATTGGTTATCAATGCATCACCAGGTGTTGAGCCTCTGTTCAGTTTCAAAGATCCTGACGGAGAAATCCGTGAGGTTGTACGACTGCTTATCCCTGATAACGAAATCTTGCAGAGGATATCAGAATCGGGGAAAATACCAGCAAGCGTATCTGAAACAACCAGACGAGTTCTTGTAACCAGTACAGACATTGCTGCAATCGATCACCTGAAAATGGTGGCAGCTCTGCAAACAGTCGTAGACGAGTCAATTTCAAAGACGATCAATCTTCGTGCCGAAGCAACGGTATCAGAAGTGCGAGAAATCTACGAAAGTGCCTATCGTCTGGGACTGAAAGGTATGACGATGTACCGTGAAGGTTCATCAACATCCCAACCAGTACGACTGAAATGAGGAACGCCCGGCAGGTTTGCCGGGCGTCTTTTTTAGAAAGTGATTTCTTGATTAAAGGCTCTTTGCTTCATGATTATGTTTGTAACGCTTTTGGGCACAATTTCATCCTCTCCCAATCCCAGATCGTTAATCAGCAAATTTCTAATCCTAGTTTTGCTTGCTTCTTCTTCGCCTGACATACACATGATTTCAACCTCGATAGCACCTCCAAAATCAGTGATCTCTTCTACTAGGATTTCCATGTCACCAAATTCGTATGTGTGACGATGCTTCTCTAGCTCAAAAAATGGTTTGAACTCTGTTGTGGCAAGCATAAGTGCAGCTTCCCGAAAATTATCAATTTTTATCTCATGCTCTTCCCATGCGTTATGGTCACCTTCGTTAGTAATTGTCTTAGTGTTAAGGCTAATTACTTCAGTGTCACCTTTTCGCGCAACACGCAGACGAAGACTGTATGAGCCAACTTTATCCATTTCTACATCGGCGACAGAGGTGGCTTTTTTTTCACAAAAATATACATCTTTTAGGTAAGAAGAATTTTTATATTCAGCTCCTTTTTCCTTTAACTTTTCCTGAAATCCTTTTGGATCATTTACTAAAGCACGTAATTCCACCTCAATATTTTTTTCCATAATATTATTTTATCATTAAACAATAATTTAACGACCATGACGCTTTCATCGATGTCTAAAATAATAGGCGTCTCGTGCTAGCACGATTTGGCGGAGAGAGGGGGATTCGAACGTTACACGTTCAGTATCCTGATTGGATAGTTTAGTTCGCTTCGCTCTCAAACTATCTCAATCAGGCTTCGAATCCGCGCTGCGCTTTTGCTAAACGCAAAAGCTGCGCCTCTCTCCCCTGTTCACTTCGCTCACTGCGGAGAGAGGGGGATTCGAACCCCCGATACGCTTGCGCGTATACATCCTTTCCAAGGATGCGCGATCAACCGCTCTGCCATCTCTCCGTTTTCTCGAGTTGTATTTATATCACATTTATCTTCCCTTCTATAATCGAAGATCCTCCACAAGGTGTACGACATGCATGAGCGGTCGAGCGATAGTGAGTAGGTGCTCATTCAGCGCGATTTCATCTAGATTTTTGATGGTTTTACCGATGCGAACCTTTGCATCAGGATAGAGTATATACATTTGATCGTTAATAAAGGACAAGCGTATGTTCCCGGTTTGTCCTTGCCACCAATCGTAGAGATCTGACATGAAATCAGGCGTGAGTATGTATCGAGCTTCAACCTCATTAGTTGTTGCGACATGAAGTTTGTTTTCAAAATCATTCCACTCTAAGACTGTTTCTTGTGGAGAATTTGTAGAGAAAAAAGATAGATTACCAAAACCTGTCTTATCTTGTTCGGTCGATACAAAAGTCTTTCCCGACACAGGCCTTCTAAGCGTACAGGCTACAAAGTACCCATGAAAGATAGTCCGAACTGAACGGTTCTTGCCACTCCCGGTTTCGTGAGCTACTGCAAGTTCTGCGACCGTGATAGTGGTGTCACGCACGCTACCGGTACACACAGTCTCAACGGTCGTTATATTATAGGATTCAGTAATTAATTCTGAGGAACGCAATTGGGTTAGGATTGGTTCGTTATTCTGGCGGACCAAGGCCTGATACTGTAAGAGCTTACCCACCAAAGAAGCTTGTGCAGGACTTCGAGACTCATCAGGCTTATGAACTAACACTGGGTGCTCGCTCGAAACAATCGAGGGATTCTGAATACCGACGAGGGTAGCCGCCGGTACAAACAGCAACGCATCAACCTGTCGACTAAATCTGAGCACTGCTAAACTTGCAGGTATCAGATACCGAAATAGATAATAAAGATAGACAGGGATAGCGAGTATGGTAACGAGCGGAATAATCCCTACAGCTACAATCGTCGCTTCAGAAACCACCGTCATGAGACCCATAAACACCAAGGGGGCTGCGAAACCAAACCACAACCGACGTCTTTGTATGCGATACTCCGCATACGTACCACGCAAGGCATTAATCACTGACGTTACAATCTGATCAGACTGAATCTCAAGCACCGTTCTGAGAGCAGACTCATCTTGAATCTGATGCTTAAGTAGCATACGGTCGCTATGCACTCAATTCTCGCAACCGACTAACTCGGTCTTCAATTGGTGGATGCGTTGCAAACATACGATTGATTTGCTGTCCAAGTGAACGCTTACGTCCATCACTAAACGGATCGTTAATGAACAAATGTGCTGTAGCGTGCGAAGCGCGGCGCAATGGCTGGTGTGAATTGGCTATCTTTTCTAACGCTGAAGCGAGACCTTCGGGGTATCGAGTCAAGAGTGCCGCTGATGCGTCTGCGAGGTATTCTCGCTTCCGAGAGATTGCCATCTGTATCAACTGAGCAGCAATCGGCGCCAATACGATACCGATAATACCGAGAATAAGAAAAGCTGGGTGACGATCACGATTATCTCCGTTAAACATGATCGCGCGAGAAAAAAAGTCCGCCACTATCGCCACAAACCCGGCAAGCACGACCGCAACCGTCATTACGAGCATATCTCGATTACCAATATGCGCCATCTCGTGCGCCATTACCCCTTCAAGTTCATTACGGTCAAGAATCGAGAGTAGACCCGTAGTCGCTGCCACGACCGCGTGCTCTGGGTCTCGCCCGGTTGCAAACGCATTAGGAGACGGATCGTTTACCACATAGACTTTTGGCATCGGTAAACCTGCTGTAATTGAAAGATTTTCAACAATCCGATAGAGCTCGGGCGCCTCAGCTTGGGTGACGGGCTGAGCTCCAGTCATACGAAGTACTAATTTGTCAGAAAACCAGTAACTCCCGATATTCATTATTAACGCAAAGACGAACGCGATATAGAGAATAAATGGGTTATTCAGATACCAACTCACTGCGTACCCAAGAGCGATAATGAGTACCAGGAAAGCAACCATGAGTAACCATGTCTTTCTAATATTACTATCTTGCTGTGTGTAGAGTGTTGCCACGGCTTATGCTATTACATCCCACAGGCTTCATGTTTACAGCGGAATACCCTGCGGTGTTTCATCAGACTTATAACCAATATCTTCTGACCAAATGAGAAAGTGTTGCTTCTTAAAACGACCTTTACGAAGTAGATTCTCCGAGCGAATCTTTCGGAGATCATCCGGTGTCAATTCAAGTTGCAAGACGATTTCCTCGAGTACAGCCATTAGATCTGCGTATTCCTCAAGAAATTGCTCCTTGGTCCGCGCCATCGAGAGCGAGAGGGATTCCTCTTTGATCTTCTTAAAGAGCTCCTGTTGAAACTCTTGCATGTCAGTGATCGGTCTCACTTCGCATTTTTGACGCTTGCCCGTAATAATATCGGGGATATTATCTCGAACTAGCTTATTGTAATAGACTCGAGTTGTCTCTGACATGATAGAAGCGCTAGAAACTTACTTTTACTGGCTCACGAGCTGCGCTCTCCTCCTCACCAAGCTCAAAGAAGGACTCTTCTTTGAAATTAAACATCTTACCAACTACATTTGATGGGAATGACTGTAGAGCAATCTTAAGGTCGCGTACATTGGTGTTATAGAACCGTCGCGCTGCTTGGATCTTGTTTTCAGTATCGGTAAGCTCAGTCTGAAGCTGAGCAAAATTAGCGTTTGCTTTAAGGTCAGGATAGGCCTCGGCGACAGCAAGCAACTTACCAAGCGACGCACCAAGAGCCGATTCAGCTCCGAGCATTGCAGATACTTGCTCTGGAGAAATATTGGTTGGATCAACATGTACCTGCGTAGCCTTCGCACGAGCCGCAGTCACTTCTTCAAACACCCCACGTTCGTGAGCGGCATATCCTTTAACCGCCTCAACAAGATTCGGAATAAGGTCATACCGACGCTTCAACTGGGTATCAATATCAGCCCACGCCTCTTTAGCTCGCTGCGTAAGGCGTACAAACGAGTTGTACGTAGCAATACCGTAAATTACAATACCCGCCACAATTGCAATAAGAATCCAATTCATATGTTTAGAATACTTTTTGATTAATTGAACTAACGTTTGGAAAACAGTATATCATGTTTATAAAGCACAAAACCAGACACCGTGCATCGTGTCTGGTTTTTGCTCTAGAAGTACTCAGTACAATCTGTTTAGTACATTCCCCCACCCATTCCCGCCATACCAGACATATCAGGAGCAGACTTTTCTGGCTCTGGCTCATCAGCAATCGCGCACTCAGTTGTAAGGAGAATAGCTGCTGCAGAGACCGCGTGTTGCACGCCTGCTCGCTCTACTTTGACTGGATCAATAATCCCTGCCTTGATCATATCATCGACCATTACCCCCTTAGCGGCATCAAAACCAGCATTGCCACCAGCTGCCTTAACCTTATCTACCACGACGGCTCCGTCGATTTTACCGGTATTATTAGCAATCTGCTTGAGTGGCATTTCAAGAGCTTTGAGTACAATGTTGTAACCGACAAGCTCCTCGGCACTAAGCTCCTTTTTAGCGAGCATCTCCTGCTCGACAATAGCAGCCGCTCGAGCGAGTGAAGTACCGCCTCCTGGAACAATACCTTCTTCGATCGCTGCTTTGGTTGCATTGACCGCATCTTCAATCTTAAGCTTTAGATACTTCATTTCAGTCTCGGTCGCAGCACCAACTCGAATAACTGCCACTCCTCCGGTCAATTTAGCGATTCGCTCTTCGAGTTTTTCTTTATCAAACTTTGAGCTTGTTGACTCGAGTTGCGACTTCAGGGCACTCACTCGATCAGTAATCGCAGCCTTTTCGCCTGATCCACCAACAATCGTCGTTTTATCCTTGGTTGCAATCACCCGATCAGCCTTACCGAGCTGTGAGAGCTCTGTATTTTTTAGTTCAAGTCCAAGATCCTTAGTAATCACCTGTCCTCCGGTCGTTACCGCGAGATCTGCCAATAACTCCTTCTTACGGTCACCATATCCCGGCGCTTTAACGGCAAGCACTGAAAATCCGCCCTTAAGTTTATTAACGACGAAGGTAGCGAGTGCTTCTCCTTCAACATCATCAGCAATGATGACCAATTCCTTCTTACCTGATTGGGCAATCTTCTCAAGGAGAGGGAGAATATCTTGAACACTGACGATTTTCTCATCAGTGATAAGAATCTGGGCATTCTTATACTCAGCCTCCATACGCTCAGGGTTTGTCACCATGTATGGCGATACATAACCCTTATCGAATTCCATTCCTTCTGTAAATTCTGTCTCGATTCCAAATGATTGAGACTCTTCAACGGTAACAACACCATCCTTACCTACCTTATCAATAGTCTCAGCGATCTTTTCACCAAGTTCCGCGCTTTCAGCGGAAATAGTTGCTACTTGCTTAATTTCATCAATCGATGAAATCTTAGTCGCCATACCTTTGAGCGCGTCAACGACATCAGCAGCAGCGTGCTCCATACCAGTACGGACCGCCATGGCATTAAGACCCATAGTCGTCTGTCGAAGACCCTCATTTACAAGCGCCTGCGTCAGTACGGTTGCAGTTGTTGTGCCGTCACCAGCCAATTCGTTTGTCTTAGTAGCAACCTCCTTGATAATCTCGGCCCCCATGTTCTCAAACTTATCCTTGAGCACAATTTCCTTAGCGATCGAAACTCCATCATTCGTGATGGTTGGACCACCAAAGCCTTTATCAAGAACTACATTACGTCCTCGTGGACCAAGGGTAACCTTCACAGCGTTCGCGACGGTATCGACTCCTTTCTGTAACTTCTTTTTGACTTCCTCTCCATAGATAACTTGTTTTGCCATACGTGATTACTGAAACGATTACTTGATAAATACTCCAAGGATACTGTTTTCACTGACGAGAAAATACTCCTTACCGTCGATTTTCACTTCATCATATCCGTACTTTGAGAAAACGACACGATCACCGGCTTTAACATCAAGCGGGATACGCTTCTCACCATCCTCATCCCATTTACCTGGACCAACCGCAATCACCACACCCTGTTCTGGTTTTTCTTTCTTTGCGGTATCCGGAATAATGATTCCTGATGGTGAAGTCGTACCTGCTTCTGCCTCTGTAAGAGGCCGTACGATGACTCGATCTCCGAGTGGTTTGATCGGACTGACGACGTCTTTTACTTGCTCTGACATAGGTTTAGATTTAAATGTTAAATGAGAAACTTTATAAGACTCAAAAACCACACCAAAAAGCATCCGTTCACCCGTGTGGTCGACGGTATTATACGTCAGCTACAGAACGTGTCAAAAACCAAATCTTTTTCGTAAAAGTGCATTTACTCGTTTGAAAAATTGCCACAGCACATGAATACCAATTGCCACCCGAAGGACCCGCCACGCTCGCCAGATTCTCAGCAATCGTAAAAACTGCGTAACCTCATTCGTGACCGGGATCGATGAAATTAAGTTCATCCAGTTATGTTTAAAATATCCTAGCCGATTCGTGTAGCCATGATACACATAAAGTCCTAGAAAGAAGTCGATTAAAAAAATACCGGCGACCAAGAGATCAAATTGGAGTAGCGAGATGAGTACCACCTCGTTTCTGGCTGGCCACCATTCATACAAAAGCAATAACCCGCTCCCTAATGCCAATACGATAAGGAGCGCAGCATACCAGGGACTCTGCTGGATCTCTATAATGAGTTTTTTGTGTCGAGAATAGTATTCCACAGTTCTATATAGTATAGCGAATATCTACCCCGTAACGAGTTTCCATAGCTGTAGACAACCAGAAAGGTATCTTGCCACCAGGCGCAGTTTCTGCTATCATCGCCGGACATGGAAATCATACAAACAGTGCAGCCAGCACTGCCGTACGTTCAGGTTACCCTCTCCATCTTGCTCGTAGCAGCGATTCTTTTGCAACAGCGCGGTTCGAGTCTTGGTGGTGCGTTCGGTGGTGATAACTTCAGCTCAGCGTTCCACAAACGTCGTGGTGCGGAGCTTTTCTTGTTCCAGTTTTCTATCGGTATTGCGATTCTCTTTGTACTCGCAACCTTTGTGAACATCCTGGTGTAGCTTTCTGATTCTTCCACGATCAAGACGGCCGGTGTATATCCGTGTCGCTCTGTAGCCTCTAGAAGTGGCACCCACCCTATCGGCGCAAAATTGTGTATTGTAAACATGATTTTACCTCGTGTGGTGCCGTAAGCACTCTGTACTCAAACATATGGCATTAACCAAAAAAAGACCTTCACTCTTTGACCGACTCCTGGGTCTTATTGAACACCCCCGCTTTAGTGATCGAATAATTCTTCGGGTCCTGTTTTTTACCGTCGTTGCATCAGGACTCTGGTACGTACTTTCACTCAACAACTCTTTCGTCGTACTTACTCCAACCGCGGGCGGTTCCTTCAGCGAGGGTATTGTTGGTATTCCTCGATTCGTAAATCCTGCACTTGCAATCACCAGAGCCGACCAGGATGTAGTTGCGCTTGTATACAGTGGCCTCATGAGGCTCGATCGTTCAGGAGAGCTCGTACCTGACCTCGCTGAGCGCATTGATATCTCTGAAGATGGCACGATCTATCGTGTCTTTATGCGCAAAGACCGTTCCTTTCAAGACGGAACCCCCATTACTGCCAGAGACGCTATATTCACAATCGAACTGCTCCGAAATCCTGACCTCAAGAGCCCACTCCGTGGTAACTGGAACGATGTATCAATCGAAGAAATCAATGAGTACGAATTTACCGTCACGTTACCTGAGGCATATGCCCCATTTATAGAAAACTTTACTGTCGGCATCATGCCCAACCACATTTGGAGCAATCTTCCGATCGAACAACTCCCGTTTAGTCAGTACAACACTGAACCTATCGGGTCTGGCCCCTTTATGATTGAGGTCGTTAATCGCGACACTGCTGGTCTTATTAGCAGCTACGAGCTTATTCCATCACCATACGAGGACACAAAACCCAATATTCATTCGATTGTCCTTAAATTTTATCAGAATGAAGAATCACTCTCTGAAGCACTTCAGAGTAGTGAAATAAATGCCACTGCTTTTCTCTCTCCTGAAAATATCGCGGCATTGGATAGCGATCGTTTTTCAGTACTCAGTACTCCGTTACCAAGAATTTTTGGTCTCTTTATAAACCAAAATCGGTCTGCCCCCCTTCGCGACACGGCAGCCAGACAAGCCCTGAGCGCTGCCATTGATCGAGAGGTAATCGTCACCTCAGTACTTGCCGGTTACGGTGTCCCCATAACCGGGCCTACCGTCGAACTTTCTTCTACGTTAGAATCAAAAGACACTGAACTCAGCACCACTACTTCCCCTACCGAGCGAGGCATAGCCATCCTCGAGACAGCTGGTTGGAAGCGTGAGAATGGTGGGGTCTGGCAAAAGAAAATCGGTCAAGAAACTGAGACGCTCGCGGTCACTATCCGTACCGGAAATTCACCGCTCTATGATAGCGTCGCAAACCTTGTAGCTGAAGATTGGCGGGCACTTGGTGTTGAAGTACAGGTAGAACAATACGAACAAACCGGATTAGTCCAGTCAGTGATCCGTAGTCGTGACTATCAAGTGCTCCTTTTTGGGCTTGATATGAATCGCCAACAAGATCTCTATCCATTCTGGCACTCATCCCAACGTGATGACCCAGGTCTCAACGTCGCGCTGTATACAAACGTGACCGTAGACCGACTACTCGAGGAGGCGCGTATGACTGAAGACGAAACTACCCGAATCGAACTACTGACAAGTGCAGCGAACACCATCAGTGATGAAGTTCCTGCAATCTTTCTCTTCGCTCCTCACTTTACGTACGTCCAAGAGAAAGACCTGATGGTTGAATCTATCGGACGCATCGGAAAACCGTCTGACCGATTTATGAACGTTGAAGACTGGCACGCCCGTACCGATACTGTCTGGCCGCTATTCCGTAGCAACTGAAATACTTTGAAATATTAATCTTATAACTAGAAATTCCATGAATAACCAACCACAGAAAGACCGTCCCCTCGATCAGACGAGACCACCACGCTCAGCGGGCCGACCGCATCATGCTCGCAGTACCCCCAACCGCACAGCGGCGGCAGGTACAAGCTCAAATGCCCCAGGCGCCAAGCGTCCCGCTGGGAGCCGGAACCGTCGCGCTCATCCCCAAAAGCGACGATCGACTACCGCTCCTGCACTAACACATCGAATGTCAGTAACTACTGATAAGCATCCTATAATTCCTGAAATAACAGACGATAGTACCGTTCGCATCATCCCTGTCTCTGGCGTAGAAGAGATTGGTCGCAATATGATCATTGTTGAAAACAAGGACGACATCATCGTTATTGACGCCGGTTTTCAATTCGTAACTGAAGAAAGTAACGCGCCCGGCATTAATTACATTCTTCCAAACACACAATACCTAGAGGAACGTCGCCACAAAATTCGTGCTCTTGTCGTCACTCATGGTCACCTCGATCATATTGGAGGGATTCCGTTTATCATTGAACGCATTGGCAATCCACCAATCTACACCCAGTATCTTACTTCGCTCATGATCCTGAAGCGTCAAGACGAGTTTCCTCACATGGAGCCCGTTAAGATGAATGTTATCAAGGAAGGCGAAAGTTTCACCGTCGGCTCTACCCGTATCAAAACGTTTCCAGTCACTCACTCGATTCCAGACGCTATGGGTATAGCGATTGAAACCAAATTTGGTGACGTCGTCATTACCGGTGACATCAAACTCGTCCACGAGGACGGCAAGGTAGTAGTTGAGGAGCGTGAGTCCTGGGAGAAAGTTGGTCAGAACAATAACCTCGTTCTTCTCTGTGATTCTACAAACGCCGACCGAGAAGGTTTCTCAGCTTCAGAAGAGAAGGTATACGAAACACTAGAAAATATCATTACCGCAGCCACCGGTCGACTTATTATCGGTACCTTTGCTTCACAATTTGACCGACTCATTAACGTCATTAAGACCTGCGAAAATCTTGGCAAGAAGGTCGTCATGGAAGGACGGAGTATCAAAACCAATATCGACATCGCCATCCAGGCTAAGCTGCTTGAGGTCAGCCCACACACGTTCATCGGCGCACAAGATATGGGCGACTACCCGAATGACAAAATTGTCATTCTCTCAACCGGTGCTCAAGGCGAGGAGTTTGCTGCACTCATGCGTATGGCTACCGACAAGCATAAATACATCACCCTTAACGAGCGTGATACGGTTGTGCTTTCCTCATCAATTATTCCCGGTAACGAAATTGCGGTTCAGAAACTAAAAGATAATATCTACCGTAAGAATGTTCGCGTAATCAACTACAAGGGCTCACATGTTCACTCTTCTGGCCACGGTAATGCTGGAGAACTCGTCTGGGTTCACCAGACAGTAAAGCCAAAGTTCCTTATTCCGGTACACGGCCATCACTTCCATTTGAAGAGCCATATGTATGCCGCGATTGAGAATGGTTTCCCTCGCGAAAATGTTTCCGTACCTGATAACGGAAGTATCTTCGATATTGTGAACGGAACCACGCTTATACGACAACCAATGAAGATCCCATCTGAACTCGTTCTCGTTGACGGCTTCACGGTAGGCACTAAGCAAGAAGTCGTACTTCGTGACCGTATGACCCTCGCTCAAGATGGTATGTTTGTGATTATCGCAACCGTAAACAGTAAGACCGGTAAGCTTCGTAAGTCACCCGATATTATTTCCCGCGGCTTTGTCTATCTACGTGAGAATCAACAATTACTCTCAGAAGCACGGGTACTTATTAAGCGCACTGTCGAGAAACACACCGAACGTATGAATCCGATCGATCTCGACTACGTAAAGGATCAGCTCACTGACACCATGAGCAGCTTCCTTATGCAAAAGACGCAGAAAACTCCTATGGTCATTCCTGTTCTCATCGGTATCTAGTTACCCACGACAACATCCAAACGAATAGAGAGTCCATAGTACACTTGGTAGTATGGACTTTTATCGTCATCTATTCACGAGTAGTAGTGAACGAACTCCTATCACCTACACCGTCATTTACGCGCTATCGATCATCTTCACCTTTCAGATGCTCGTTACAGCGTATAGCAGTTCAACGTATATGGAACAGTTCGTTTCCTCGGAAGCGGTCGGACTTTTGTATTCGATTGGTGCAGCGTTTGCGATTCTACTTTCCCTTGTCCTGCCTCGTGTATTGCGTCATACCGGTAACGTCATACTCTGTATCGGGCTCGTCGCACTTATCAGCCTAGCGCAGATAACCATGGGGCTTGGCTTCGGTACTGCGAGTGTGGTCGCTGCTTTTATTCTCTACCTAGTCGTGGCACCGCAGATTTACCTCAATATCGACATTTTTCTTGAAACTTTGACTGGCACTGCCGAGCATGGTACTGGACGCACCCGTGGCTTGGTACTCACCCTCATGAGTGCCGCAGCTTTCCTGTCACCCCTTGCCATGGGTGCAATCATTGGCACGGACGGCAACCTTGCTCAGGTCTACTATGTCGGTGCGTTTGTCGGGCTTGTGCTTATCATCCTTATCATTCTCCGCCTCCGACATTTTGCTGATCCAAACTATACCACCATCCGTATACGCGACATGATCAAGGCGGCTCTAGCGAACCACGACGTACGCGCGGTCTTACTTGGGCAATTTCTCCTCCAATTCTTCTATACTTGGGCAATCATTTACATTCCACTCTACCTCGCAACTGAAGTTGGTTTTGATTGGCCAACCATTAGTCAAATTCTCGCAGCCGGATTACTTGCTTTCGTTATCTTTGAATATCCAATCGGCGTAATCGCCGACCGCCACCTTGGAGAAAAGGAAATGATGGCGGTTGGTTTTGTCATTCTTGCGCTGACGAGTGCAAGCATTTCATACCTCGCGGGCTATGGTGTCATCTTCTGGATGCTCCTTATGTTTGTAAGTAGAATTGGAGCCAGTCTCGTTGAAGTGACGACAGAAAGTTATTTCTTTAAGAAGGTAGGGGCTGAAGAATCAAACCTTATCAGCTTATTTCGTCTCATGCGCCCGCTAGCAAATTTACTTGGTGCGTTTGTTGGTAGTATGACCCTTCTCTTTCTACCGTTCCAGTTCGTGTTCCTAGCACTTGCTATCGTCATGGCAACCGGCGTTTTTTTCACTTCATTCCTAACAGATACTAAGTGATTTCAAACTGACGTCCAACCTTTCGAATCAACTGTTCTGCTACAAGCTCAGTAAGGGCTTTCCGTATCTGGTCTGGTGAAAATTCATTAAGCTCCGTGCGAAGCAATAATTCGGTACTTCGCTTATCAAGCAACAGCTTGACGATGCGCCCCCGAAGCTGTCGATGTGAGCCGGTAAATGCCTTTTGTCTCACATAGTGCCGACTCCGTCGGTTAGCATTACCCTGTGTCTTCTTAAGATACACCCCATAATCCATGAGGGCGTAGTACCAATCACGAACGAGGCGGGGCGGCAAGGTTTGCTCAATAAGCGGCATGAGCGCACTATCAGGTATATCCTGCGCTTCAGGAAAAAACTGATGGAGATACACAGTACGAACATTTGTTTCTATAAACGCACTCCGTAACCCAAAGGCAAATACTCCGATTGCCCGAGCAGTATATGAACCGACTCCTGGTAAAGTCAAAAGATCTGCAACGGTGTGAGGAAATACGCCTTGAAAATCGGTAACCACTCGAATTGCTGTTTCATGGAGATACCGAGCTCGCCGGTTATATCCAAGCCCACTCCAAAGTTCAAGCACATCGCGAAGCGGGGCTGCTGCGAGGACATCAACCGAAGGAAATCTGTCTATAAATGCTTCGTATTTTGGAATAACACGGTCTACTTGTGTCTGCTGTAACATAACCTCAGAAACCAAGATTAGGTAAGGGTCAGCTGTCTTTCGCCACGGTAGTTCATGTCGACCTTGTCGTCGATAAAAATTCCAAACGAGGCGCCTAAATCTCGCTTTAGCTTCAGAGGTAATAGATGACATCTTTTCGCTCAACAACAACTTCCCACTGCCGACGTTTTGCATGATGGTAGAGTGTGCTGTTTGGGTTAAAACAAATTGGATTCTCAACCGTTTCAAGCAGACTGATATCACCATCAGTATCACCGATAGCAATTGATTCTTCGGTGGTTAACGAGGGGTTATTCGCGTAAACACGCTGTACAATAGCAGATTTATTTATAATGAGATGCTCGTCAATCACGACTCCGGTAAAACGATCCTGTGGACCAAGTTCATAGACTCGACCATAAACTTTATCAAAACCATATTGTTCACAAAACTCATCGAGTACCGCTTTCGGAGATTGCGATATTGCAACCAAGTAGTACCCCTCTTGCTTGAGTTTTTTAATCAGATCTCGCGTATAGCGATAAACAATTCGTCGCTGTACCGCAACTACACGTCGACCCACTTCAACAAAGTCTCCATAGTAGACCCCCTGAATGTGCCGTAAGAACGTTTCGATCACCGCGTGTATATAGACTTCATACGAACCCTCACGATTACGCCACGCTTCAAATGCCTCGCGATACTCCTCTGCAGCCTCAGCGGGAAATATTCCTTCTTTAATCAAGCCTTCGACGAGCTCAATCAAGAGACTCGACCGAAAAATTGTGCCATCGATATCGAAAAAAGCCACCCGGGTTTTCATCATGCTAGTGTATCAGAAAATGGGTAATCTTTAGTAACGCAAACAACGCACTGAAATTCCTCAATGCACTGACTTGGTCGCAGAGTACTTGACAAATAAATAAATTAAGATATATTCTAATTTAGAAGACCTGACCTTTCATACGCGCTCCTACCACCATAATCAAAACAATAATCCGGCCGAAAGAATCATGACATCGTGTCATGAAAGTACGCCGATGGAGGAGTGCCATGAACAGCACCCGGTCAAACGAAGCAGATCTGCACCGCACTGTTCTCGAATCGATGAGGTACCTAGAACCGGGTACCAACACCTTTCCGAGGGCACTAGCAGCAGCTTTGCTACAGCACGTTGGACATCACGGTGAATATGGAGGCGTAGCGGAGAATGTCTCTCCGTTTTTGATCGGGGTTGCCGTAAGGCGCCTCGTTTCAAACTACACCGAAGGTGACGAGTGGCTGATTGAGTTCCTCAAAGGACTCTTCTACAACCCGAACACCACCATACAAGCCAAGATGCACATAGTCGTCAAACCCGAAGATCGTCTCCTTGCCTAAGGGACCACTTCGTTAGAACGACCAGCGTGAGCCGCTAGAGAAATCTAGCGGCTTTGACTTTATAAAAAACTGTCTCTCGTGATACTTACAGTTCTGGATCAACCATCATTACGAGAACGCTGTTTAGAACTGTATAAAAACCGGCCTCAGTTCTCGCCACGCTGTTTGATCTAGTGTTTCAATTCGATACTCGCCCTCACGATAACGACCAACCGATTCGATCGAAACCGAACCGTCTACCGCCACAGCAGTCACAAATGCCAAAAACGGGTCAGTCGTAGACACCACCTCCATCACAGACCCCGTCTTCGCTTCAAGAGTAATCCGTACTCCGGGTAGTCCCTTAAACATCGCGTGCCATTCCCCTACCAACCGAGGACGTTTATCCACCCTCGGTAACCCTAGCCGACGGGCAGCTAGTCGATAAACGATAAACTCCTGTGGCTGTAGCGGAAGATACAGATCTCGCGCAAAGAATTCATCACTGATAAGCATTCGCACCTGCTGCGTAACTTGGTCCAACGCTTCGTAGACCATCGTATCGGTAAGCCGAGGCCAGACATCCTCACGTCGATTTGAAATATCATCCTTCAAGATCCAACCCACCGTATTTGTAGTATGGATACGAGCAAACCGCCCCTCGTACGAATCGATGACCACTTCTGTTGCAATTGGCAGTTTTGCACAAACAGTATCAAAAGCCCAAACAGGACGACTAAACACGAGCGCATCCTTATGGATAACAAAAGCGTTGGTCTGTCCTGAAAATGCAGTTTCAGCAACTACCGGGGTGGCAGGCAGGTCTTTATGAAACACCGCACCCCCGTCACGCTGAGCTGATTCTAAAGCCGCTACTTTAGGCGAAGCGGGGGTACGTTCCTGTCTCTCACGTCGTATAATCGTTTGCACTGCCTCGCCAATGAAGATTACAAGATCATGCAGTACCGCGAGAAATGCTTGCATGGGTATAGAGACAAATCAACCACGGACGAGTCGATAGATAATTTCTGCTGATGCTCCGAGCACAAGAAGGAGTATACTGAGCACAATAAACAACCCAACCACCGGGACATAGAGACAGAGCGACATGAGCGCTACACCAACGCTTACCATGAGCGCTGAAGTACTCGGTGAACGGCCAAACAACTTTTGCGTGTATGCACCAGCAACAATACCGATGATCGGGATTGATAAGCTTAACAACGCAAAGTACACAAAGAGTAACGCTACGCCAATGATACTTCCGAGCGTACTAAGAATTAAGGTCGAGGCGATAAGCGGGGTCAGAAACAAAACCGCAAATCCAATCGCCGACGAACGGAGTGGTTCACTCATAATCTTCATTACCACCCGATCAGTCGCAGACCTGAAAATAAGATGCATGAGGAGCGCTGCAAATAGCCACACCAGGAAACCAATTACTATCGCTCGGTAGTCGACTTCAGTGGCTCCGACTACGTCACTTCGAACTATTTTTCCTTTTATAACTGCCTCTTGGGCACGGACGAGCTCTCGTGATGATGTGTATGAAACATCACCTTCGATAATTGCCCGATCTCCGATTGTGAGCGCTTGAGTTGTCACATCAAGTCGACCATTAACCGTCCCATCAATTCTAATCACCTCACTGGTACCAAGAACATCTTTGCCTACAATACCAGCCACTTCTGCCCGACCGCCAAAAAAGAGAATGTCACCTCCAATCGATGCTGTCGACAAGACTTTGAGTTCACTCGCAAACACCACCAGGTCGCCACTAACCTCCCCGGCAATAGTGACCGTTCCTCCAGCAACACGAACATCATCGCTAATTTTTCCATCAACATCTACGGTTCCACCAACTACGAACATATCAGCCCCGACCGTTCCATTCATTTTTACTGCACCAGCAAGCAACAATAGATCCTCTTCAATCTGTCCTGAGATTGCGGTAGTACCTCCAACACCATAAAAATCACCTGCAACGGACTGGTCTGTTGCTACGGTAAGCGTTTCACCAGTTCGTACAACTGAAGCAGCAAAGCTGATTTGAGGTAGGACCAGAAGAGCGGCTAAGGCACACAAGAAGACTTTCATATAATTACACTCCTAAATGACAATTAATGGCGTATTTCAACAAAATTCTAGACAGATGCGCAGTAAGACATCTCTCGACTTCAAAGGAGTATAGCATTATTTTAGTACTTTCTCACCCTTCTTCGATTACGCTACGTTGAAGCAATTGTTTGTATATAGAAAAAGACGCCAACCACACAAAGTGCCGCAACTAGAAATACTATCCCACTCATAAGAAAAAAACGTTTCATTCTGCAATATAGACGACTGGAGTCTGTAGATAAGCAATCATGACTGTACCGACAGCGACAAGCACGATAACAGCCAACATAATGTAAAGCCTCGGAGCAGAGAGCTCCATTTTACCCGTATGCCAATTGCGCGTGTATAAGAATGAAAAGATGTATCGAAAAAATGACATATCAACCCTAAGACAATTTTTTGTAGGCTCGACCAGTTATTACTAGTATAGCAACACCAATTGCCAAAATCACACCCGGGTGTCTATTAAAAAATTCGATACTTAAGACAATTTGCTCAAGACCAAGAAAAGTCGTCGTTGCGCCAAGTGTTACTAACAACGTGAATAAGGTCGGATATCGTTTGAGCACAGTCTCCCGCATCGGATGAAGCGAGGAGTCGATTTTCCGTTGCGTATCAACCATGATCGTTTCAATCGTCGCAAGCGCCGCTACGAGCTCATCGGTTTTAGCACGTAATTTTTCTGGTGATTTTTTCATGTTATCTATCTTACGAAGAAGCTTCGGATAACTCAACAGGAATTTCAATTTCCTCACCTCCACGCAAAACAGTAAGCACAACAATCTCCCCAGCTGACTTGCGACGAAGCATAACAGAAAGATCATCAACCACCCGTTCTCCATCAAGCTCCAAGATAATATCGTTCTCTCGCAGACCTGCCCTATCAGCGGGAGAGCCCGGCATCACCGCTAAGTCCTCCCGCGTTTCGCCACGCGCAATAAGTGCACCAAAATCTACCGCGAGCTCATTCTTTCTTTGTACTGATTCAGTCACCATCAAGTATCTAACACCGAGAAACGGTCGACTGATCTTACCTGTCTTTACGACCGATGCCACTACCCCAGCCACCAAATCGGCCGGTAATGCAAATCCGATATTATCAGCGCCACGTGAGGTTGCTACATTTACCCCAATCACCTCTCCACTCAGGTTAAGTAGTGGACCGCCAGAGTTACCAGGATTAATAGCTGCATCAGTTTGAATAACCTGATCAAGTCGTTCAGTCATCCCCTGCCCATCCGTCGCGGTGATTGAACGAGATAATCCTGAAACGACTCCTACTGAGACAGAATTTCTAAACTCTCCGAGCGCATTACCGATTGCTACTACCGTGTCCCCGAGCCTAAGTTTTTCAGAATCGCCGAATAAAATATGCTCAAATGCCTTGTCTGCATTTTGTATCTTAAGTACCGCAATATCTAGCTGTGGATCTCGTGCCAACACCTCAACCTCAAAGCTCTCTCCTTCATTCGTAAGGACAGAGTAGCGCGCCTCAGTATCTTGTACAACGTGTCGATTAGTCACCACGAGACCATCTGCACTTACGATAAATCCAGAACCTCCACCCACCTCCCTTTCTTCAGTACCATTCTCACGAACCCGTGGCACCGAAAAGCCACCAAATCCTCCCCATAGATCACCCCACGGATTAAACTCCTCATAGTACTGTTCATAGATTGGCACATCTTTAGTAACGACTACCGATACTACCGCTGGATTCACTTTCTCTACCATATCTGGCAGAGAGGACGACGGTAGTACCACACTCATTTCATCGGTAGACCTTTCCGGGGTCGCTAAAACGACACGGTCAAACACCTGACTGGTCGACCACCACACAATGAAACCAACGACTCCGCTTACGATGAAACTTGTAAAAACAACTAAAACAAGTACACGTGAATACATGAATCATTTATGATCTTAAGTGAGTAACAGATAAAATTTTACTCACTTGCCCACAAGTCTCAAGTCCTCTCCTCCACAAATAAATCCTTGCCAGCCTCCCAAAACGAAGGCTCCCCTTGGAGATATAACCAATACCACCACTCTGCACCCCAGAGATATTGCTTGTCATATCGAGTATCTGCTGCATACGCGAGGATATCTTTGAATTTTTGTATATCCATTCGAGTATATTGAACCGAAAGCGGTACGTTAATCACCGGTTCAACAAGCCATGGTTCAGCCGAAAGCTCAATAAGATATGTCGGCTTTTCTCCATACCAGATAGCCATGAGTCGCTCTTTCACACGATAAAACCACGGTGGGAGAAAAGTCCTAAATTGACCGAGCTCGGGATTCCAAAAGTGGACATAGACGCTCGTGCCAAAAATATCTCCCCGCTGATATGCCCCATACCAGGTGCCGAGATTCCCGCTATCAGTCACAAGAATCGGCCGCGTGGAATCAAGCGATCGTACGAGGGCTATTTCTGAGTCGAGAAATGCCGTATCAAGTTCACCGCACTGCTCAAAAGCAAATGCGGTGAGGAAAGGTTCGTTTTCTACCTGCCAAATCCTTACCGCACTACTATCGCGATAACGTGACACTACTTCAGTCATATACGCTAGTTGACGCTCGTTACGCGCATCTTGATCGAGTGTTTGTGCCCAGTGAGGGACATGGCATTCAGGCCACCGTGGCAGACGACGACCAACCGCAAGTATAACCTCCGCTCCGACGGCTTCAGCTTTCGCGATCTGATAGTCCAACTCTGAAAAATTATACTTTCCTGGTTCTGGCTCAACCATTGGCCAATGAGCCGCAAGCCGGAGGTGTCGAACTTTAAGCTCATCAATAATCGCGTCATAGGTGATTCTCCAATCAAGTCCAAGCTCTTCTGCATAGAGAACATTGAATGACATGCCGTACGTAATCGTCTCTGGTACCGGCTTACGTGAAAGTAAAAAAAGTATGCTCACTACGAGCACCAGACCACAGAGTGTAAGCAGTAGCATTCTTTTCCAAAGCATATACATTACAAGAACAGAATGAAATACCCGACAGTAATAATTGATACATACAAAACCTGTCGTACGACAGCTTCCCGACGAGTCTCAGTGAGCACGATAGTATCAGGTAAGGTACGAGCAAATAAAACCGTCACAAGCAAAATGAAAACAAACTTGAGACCATCAAGCGCCTGGACCACCGTAACATCGCCAAGGTCAGTGGCTTTTAGAAGTAAGAAAGCAGACACTCCTGCCAAAATCTTAGCAATGAGTACTACCACTCCCGTCCGTGCCTTATTCTCAGTTTGCTTCGTCTGTTCCATGATCTTATGTAGGTAGGTCGGCACCATCAGGAGCGAGAGCGCAAAGAACACGAGACCAATGCGTGACCAAAAAAATCCGTCGGCAAAACTCGTTTCCATAAAGAGCCCTTTCATGGTGATGTAGTGTAGACCAAAAAAGAAACCACTATGCACCATAGTGAGCATGGTGTACCGATCAGGAATAATTTGTGCTACGAGTAATGTCCCCAGAATGAGGATGATAACCCCCCACATAAAATTGGACGACAGTGTGACCTCAAGGAACACAAAGCTCAAACAGAGTGTCGAGAGTGCTGATATCGCTCCAACAATAGGCATTACATTGACGGCTTCCTCCTTGCGCAAGGCATCGTAGAGAGAAACGAGCGCCATAAAAAACGTGTAGGCAGCCAAAATTGACATGCCCACTACTTGAATTGTCGGCTTTTCGATCTCATCTAATCGTGGTATCTGAAGCGCCTCGATTCCCGGAATATAGCCTATAACATAGATAACTACCCAAAAACCGGTCAGTAGACAAGAATAAAATGCGTAGACAAATGGCTTCGGCAACACCCGAGCATCTGAAACAATATATTTATCAATAAAGACTACGACCGCCCCGATAAATTGACCGAGTGTCGCGAGCAAGAGCCAAGACATGTCCTCATTATTCTACTATACCGTTGTTCTCACAGATTTTTTTATACACGTACGCCGATGGCCTGATCGTTCGGTTGAGCGTCTTATATTCAACCGCAATCAAACCAAAGCGCTTCTCAAATCCAAGAGCCCACTCGTAATTATCAAGAAGGGACCAATAGAGATGTCCTCGCACATCAGCTCCGGCCTCGATTGCATTGTAGACCCCCTGTACTTGTCGAGTAATATATTCCGCCCGGCCAGCATCAGCCGCATCAGCAATGCCCCCCTCAGAAACAAACAGTGGGAGTTTGTAGCGATTCAGTATCATGAGCGCGTCATAAATATGCTCTGGAGCATAGTTCCAGTCCATATCAGTCTTTCGCCACGTGCGACGGTCACCAAACTGGGTGTAGAAATAGTAATTGAGCCCTACCGAATCGCAATACTGAGCAACACGCCCCATAAATTTATGAGTCCAGAAATAATTTGCCAGCCAGGCCTTCAGTTGATTGAAGGGATTCCAGTTCGCATCAAACACAATCACATGCTTCACAATACTCACCTCCGTTTTGGGTGAGACCAGTTTGATCGCGCGATAGGCAGCATTATGCGCAAGGGCTAGATGCTTCATAACTCGAAGATAGAGAAAAAGTGGCGCAAGTCCTTTGGCGGCCCGAGCTTCATACTGACGACCAGAGTTCGTGATCGACACAAGGTCGGTGAGGGCAAAACGTTTAAATGGTGGCCAGCTACCACGAAGCCATCCATTACTCGCAAAAACATTCGGTTCGTTCATAGTCGAAAAATGACCACAGAGATCACCGAGTCGACTCACTACAAAGGTCGCGTAGCGAGCAAAAATTTCAGGTGCATCAGTGCGCTCAAATCCACCACGTTCTGAGAACCAGAGCGGAAGCGTAAAATGCCATATAGTCACAAATGGCTTTAAACCACGATCATTGAGTGCGGTAAGCACACGACGGTAGTGTTCTATTGCTGTCTCATCAAAGACTCCTTCCGTTGGTTCAATTCGCGCCCACTCGATTGAGAGCCGGTGTGCCGTATGACCAAGCTCACGAGCGAGATCAAAATCCGCTTCGTAGCGATGATAGTGATCGCACGCAACCCCACAAGGTGGTACTCGACCGTCCCGCGCCGCTGCCGACCAGTCGGTATTTTCGATACCTCCTTCAACCTGATAGGACGCAGTAGCTGCTCCCCAATAAAAGCCCGCTGGAAATTTTTTCATAGTACGCTGACTAGTATAGCAAACACCGCTCTGTATAAGCGAAGCCCGCTTCCGAAGAAGCGGGCTACCAAATTAGAGGAGCGGTAATGACCGATATGTTCCCCGGTCACCAATCCTACCGTTTCCGACCTTTCGAATTGGAATCTGTACTCCCTCTCGATTGAGACCGAAGAATACGGTGGGTTGTGGGCCACAGAGCATTCGTACCGCTCCCGTAAGGAGTATCCGCGAGACTCCTGCACTCGTGATAGTCCACCACCCGACGTACCACTCACCCTGAAACTCAGGCTCTAGGACGACATAGTCCTTCCAACCACCCCACCGCGTCAAGTGCAGGAGCGGTATACCAAACCAGTGTGAACGACACGCGACCGGGTTGATCGGATTTGTGACGATGTAGTTTGGCCGCAGCGTATCCGGCAATGAGTCAAGAACTTCTTCAGAAAAGTGCGTGGTAATTCCACCGATGCGTACGCTGAGGTGACTCATCTGGCGTTCCCAGTAGAAAGATCATGACTGGGTGCATGAGCAAGTCGGCGTAAAGCGCTCGCCGCTGTAGGGGTTTAATGGTAAATCGCACTGCTATCTCCGTAGTTTGTCTGTATATATTATGACATGATTTATAAAAAAATCAATCAATCTGAAACAGCTCATGCGACGCACTGTTTACCCTTTATCTAGTCTGTTACAGAGAGATCAATTGGTATGCCAGCAAAACAATTGAGTACCTGCGGTGAGCCTGCTGTTAAATAGTATCGATATTGACCTTCCACAACCGCTCCCCCACACTCGTCTGTAGCACGATCGGTGAGTCCGTAGAGGGTGAAGCCATCAATGGTATACCCTAAGAGAGTTTCTTCAGTGAAAATACTGTAGAGTGCTGTCTCGGTGTTACGAATAAGTGATCCATCAAGCGCGATCGCGACAACATCAGTCGAAAGACAACTTTTCATCGGTAAGGGAAAGGTACGGAGTGGCAATTGTAAAATTGACTCTTCTCCGAGCTCTGTCACTCGTGAGAGCAGTCGCGCTCCCTCCACCACCTTAAAAGATAAACCCGTGGTTTGCCACACGCCCGTGTAGGGCTCATACGCTCCACAACGCTGTTCCCCCTTGACACCAAGGGAGAGCGTCGTGCTCGCACTAACCTCTTCGTCAACCGTAGCGAGTACCCTATCAGGCAAACGATCTTCTGGTTCTGCAGTTTGACTGGTGTGTGCTGCAACTTTTTCTTTCATGAGCGACAGACGGTGTGCTCGGTCTGGCTTGAATGCCCCTATTACCGTTGCTTCATTGCTAATCTCTGTTGGTGCAGGCACAAACTCAGTAGGAGCCGAGCGCACCTCAGATGAACGAACAGAAGCTGTCGTTGCAATCGCAATGAGGAGGAGCGCCACCGAGAGTAAGTACAGGATAAAATTCCTCGTATTAAGAACCATAGAGGTATCATAACAGAATCGAACGCAGCGGTCATGGAATCATCCACGATTACTCAACTTTAATTTCTACCAGCTGTTCAACTCGTCGAATATCAGCAAGGAGCTTTGAACGGTCAGCATTATGGAGCAATAGATTGAACACCGAACGACCACCCTTACGAGCAAAGACAGCTTTATCACCTACTTTCTTGTTCACCGTAATACTATGAAATGACTCGAGTTGTTCAATTTTTTTCACCCCTTTCATCTCAACGATTTTACCTTCCTTGGCTGTAAACCACTTCATGGCACATGCGTAGCTTGAGCACTTTTTAGGAATAATTGTCTTATGTGGAATACGTACCAATATGTCATTGAGCGAATGGTCAATATCACACGTTAGTTTATGTAGGACGTGACGGAATCCACCCATGCGAGCTGCCACCTCAATCACTTTCCATTCGTCATCAACCTTCATAAGTTCGATGTGGGTAATCGTACTTCGCAAACCGAGTGCATGAATAGCCTTCTCAGCTACAAGCTCAGCTTTAGTGATGGTCTCACGCTTAAAGACTGGTGGGGTGATCTGTAAGTAGCCGTAAAAATCATCATGTCCGATCTTTTTTCCAGTTACCACCTTCACAAGTGGACAGTGTTCGACTTTACCACGCGCACCAACGTATGAATCTATTGAATACATATCGCCATCCATGAATTCCTCCGCGATAAGCTTAGGCTCCTCAAGTCGATGATCGCCATCATATGCCTTCTTGAGCTTACGCAAGGTCGTACGTAAAAATGCTTCAAGTTCATCTTCGTGGTAACACACGGCAACAAATAAACTCCCCGAAAGATTCGTTGGTTTTACGATCATCGGAAACCCAATCTTCTCGATGATCCGCTGTCGTTCCTTTTTCGAGTTTTCCTTCACGAGGGTAAAACGCGGTGTTATCTTCGGATCATAGAGCTTCATCCGCTTCCGCATCTCATATTTGTCACTAGCCCATCGTAACGACTCGGTACTAGGGGTTCGAAGATATGGTACATGCGGAATTACTGCCGCAAAACGGGCAATATGATCCTCACCTCGGCACGTTATAGCGAGCAGGTCAGTTTGGTATGGCAGGAGCATCTCAGCTATCTTTTCTGGCTTAGAAAAATCACACCCGAGAACAATGTCTACCCCAGGGATGGCCTGCTTATCCTCTAGACCTTTGAGACGAGTATCCCAAAGCATCATAATACGGAACTTCCGTCCGCTCTCCTTTTCATAGCGCCGGATACTCTCGATTGTCCCTTCCGGCATCTTCATGACATACACGAGAATATCCGGATCAGTTCGTTCTTCTATCATTAAGCAGTTAACCTAATTTATAAGCCTGAAGCCGGTCTTACTGAAAAGATTTCCCGTAGCAACACTTCTTGCAGACATTAAGCATACTATAGTTTTCTACGCTTTTTAATAACACAACACTATTAAAAAAGCGCAAGTAATGCGCTTTTTTAATAGTGAATTCCCTCTTCTCGAGCTTTTATTACTCGGTCGTGAGTTCAAAATTTACTTCTGGATTGATAGCGGCTTCAATCTGAGCTCGAAAATCATCATACGTCTGGATTACCATTCTCTCCCCATTGAGGAAAAAGGTTGGTGTCCCCGTGATACCAAGCTCACGACCAGCCTCACTATCAGCACGAATCTTATCTCTCACGAGTGATGCATTCATGTGTCGTTTGAACTGATCAGTATCAAGACCCAACTCCTCTGCATACTGTATAAAATTAATATTCGGATTTATAGCCTTTGACCAGGTTGCCTGGTTGGTAAAGAGGAGGTTACTGTATTCAAAGAATTTCCCTTGAATACCGGCTGCCTCGGCCGCGCGAGCAGCCACTTCGGCATACGGGTGAATCGGGAGTGGGAAATGTTTGTATTCAAACTTTAGAGAATCACCATAAGCTGCCACAACTTCATCGACATAAGGCTGAAACGCTGCACACGCAGGACACTGCAGATCGCTATATTCAACGAGGGTAACTACCGCCCCTTCAGCACCCTTGATATGTGGATTTAGGGTCACACCCTCATTATTGCGAGTACTAACATTGTTTGAATACCATATCGAACCACCAATAAGAACCACTGCTACGATTCCTACAATTACCCAAGGATTTTTCATATACGGACCAGTGTAGCATATTCAGCGGAGAGGATTAAGCACCCCCTTGGAAGTTACCTTTATGAATCTTAGGGACTGTAGTAGGAGCGAGGTAATTGGATTGACTGATTGAATCTGTGTTGTACTATACGAAATAGTTACCTACTGAAAGGATCCGTAATGAGATACTTCATCGTTCTTAGAGCTTTCTATCTGATGGACTATTATTTCGTTCTGAGTCATCGTCCGAGCAAGAGTTACACACTTTCGATCGTGATAGCCTCAGCTTCGAGTACCATCTTGACGTTCTTCATCCTCCTTCAGTTGATTTTTGGAACTAAGAATCCCAAAGCCAGACTTCCATTTGAATCACTCCTTTTTCATGGGCTTTCCTATGAAGAATGGCGAACCGCGAAAGTGGTCAAGAGGCAGATGGAAAAAGTCCAAATCATCACCGAAGAAGAACAGGAGCTCCCCGAAGACCTATACCTGGTACTGCTACTCATTCTCTCGTTCTCAGGAGTAATCGAGCATCGTCCTATGACTCCCGACGAAATGTCGGAAGCACTCATCGGAATGCTCCCTCATAAGGACGACGTTCTAAAGTCATATCTTGTTGACCCGACAGGACTACGCGAAACAACAGAAGTGGAGCATATTGTTGGTGATGATGAGGCGGAAACATTTGCCTCCCTAAGGCAAACACACATCAACGAGGTGAAGGATAGGTACTACCAAGGAAAGACATTGTCACGCCTCGTGTACGACGGTGTCAACTTGGTCTTTAGGAGGAAAAAAATCGGTCCGAAGCCCCCTGCACGAACAAACACCTTCCTGCGAGCGTTCGGTATCGCCACACGCTGAGAAGCGTACAACCCACCTACCCACCAAGCAATTCCTGCTTCGGTGGGTTTTGCTTAAAAGTTAGTACAGCACGGCTAAAGAACTGCCCACTATCAACAAATATTGCTTTATATTATTTTATGTGTTCTAATCACTACCTATGGCCCACAAGCCCAATTTTGTCCGTAAAAAGAAGCGCAAACAACACGGCGCGACTTTTTGGGATGCTGAATACACGAACCCAAGTCACCTGAAGCTGTCCACGAACCAAAGTGAGGATCTCGAGAAATTCACCCGGTGGTTGCTTCGACGCGAACGAACTGACCTCCTCTCACCTGCAGCTACCGCACTTGATGTGGGCTGCGGCAACGGCCGAAACCTCATCTACCTAGCCCGCGAATTTGGGCTCCAGGGGACGGGCTATGACATAGCAAAAGCTGCCATTGCTCAGGCGGTAGCAGCTTCACGTGGCTTATCGATCACCTACACCGCCCGAAGTATCGCAGGACCGTTAGAACTTGCAGCTGAATCGCACGACCTTGCACTTGATATGATGACCTCACATTTCCTCACCGCGCCTGAACGAACAGAACTTCGTGATGAAATCTATCGTGTCCTGAAACCCGGAGGCTTCCTTTTTATGAAAACTTTTCTTAAAGATGAAGATCTTCATACCAAACGACTCTTGAGTGAGCATCCTGGTACAGAAACCGGAACGTATATTCACCCCGTCATGGGTGTAGCTGAATATGTCTACAGTGAAGAAGAATTAGTTGAATTTCTCTCTCAGCAATTCATTATTCACAAGATCTATCGTTCCCATAAACATGCCTTTCGTGGCCAAGCACGCAAACGTCGTACGATTACGATCTACGCCGAGAAAGATCCGTACCAGTAAATAGACAGCTACTGGCACTGAAAACGCGCCTTACACTCATCTTGCCCCACTCCTGGCTCCACCTGCTCACAAAGCGCACACGGCGAAGTTGATGGTAACTCACCGACTGATCCTCCATAGAGCGTACTATCTTCCATTCCCTGCTCCATGAGAGCTGCATAATCTTTAAAAAGAATATCTCGTGGTGGCTCAAAGATACTCTCGTCTTTTGCTACCCACGACTTACATGAGTATTGAATCGGCATATCAAGCGGAACTACTTCATTAGTATCTGGTGCTGTCTCATCAACGACCACCTGGGCTCGTGTATCGAGATCGATTTGCATACCATAGCTTGTACCACCGAGAGTCGTCCATGAGTAGAGAGTATTATCACGGAGGATCATTGAGGAAACAGAGACTTCAATTGGCGTTGGTACTACAAAGTCTCCACGGAATTTACCCGCTGAGGTGAAATACGTTCCGGTGACAGTAGAAGAAGCCAGCTCGTCAACAAACTCAATCGAGCACTCGAGATCTTGCCCTAAACCAAGTAAATACGAAAGACTCTCACTGCCTGAGAACGGCTTCGGTTCCACCGAAGCAACTTCCGACACAACCGCTGCTGGAGTAGGTTCTTGGTTCTCTTGAGAACCCTGGTCACTGCGCAGAGAAAACATAAAAATACCTGCTCCAATCAATGTAACACCCCCGAGAATGATTACTATTTTTTTCATAACTCAGTAAATTCTAAACAATACCTTAGGTTACCGATAACAAATACAACACTACTATAAACACTGCTTTCCTTGCAGGAGTTCGAGTGGTGTCGGGGTCTCACCACCAATAATTTCATTCACTCGCTCCGCTCCGAAGATGCGAATAAAACACGCGTTCTGTTCTGTCGTAAGCGTTTCTGGCAAACCGGCAGGATCTATTCCGATGAGTGACAGAGCATCTTCTTGAGCCGGGGTGAGAGAGGGATTCTGATCTGTCGTCTCACGAGCAGGTGTAGTCTCAGGTGTAGCACCGACCTCAGTCGTAGTTGTACTTATGACATTCGACGGCTCTGTGTGAGGCTGTAGCAATAGACGGAGGCCAAGGGGGTCAAAAAACCACAAGTACGCGAGACCAATGAGTATAAGTGTGAAGATGATTCCCATCGCCACAAAGAAGTATGTTAAGGCACGTTTCATAGTTGAACTAGAACTTCTGCCACAGTAAGCGGAGACCATTAGCAACCACAAGGAGGGTACCTCCCTCATGACCAATTACTCCAAGAGGGAGTGGGAGATGGAAAAATACAGTCGTAATCACCATCAAGACGAGTATACTAAGCGCAAAGACAAGATTCTGCTTGATAATGCGATTAGCCTGTAGTGACAAACGACGAGCTCTAATTAGTGCCTTAAGATCATCAGAAAGAAGCGCTACATCGGCAGCTTCAAGCGCAACATCACTTCCCACCGTACCCATAGCCACACCCACATGAGCGGTCGCGAGAGCAGCAGCATCATTAACCCCGTCTCCAACAAACGAGACCTTGCCTTCAGCACGAAGTTTTTCAATCATTGCTACTTTATCAGTCGGCAACAAATCGGCATAAATATCAGCTTCACTAATGCCGATTTCACGACCAACTGCCTGCGCAACCGCATGATGATCACCAGTGAGTATAACAATGCGCTTTACTCCAAGTGCACGGAGCGTAGTAATCGTCTCACGTGCCGACGAGCGAATCGTGTCTGAAACTCCAATAAGTCCTAATATTCGATCGCTACCAATAACGATCGCGGTCTTACCCTCACGCTCTAAGTCCGCGAGTGCTACCTGGACCTCATTCGGGAGCGGGATGGCTTGTTCCTCGATCATCTTACGACTACCGGCAAAGTACGATACGCCATTTTGTACCACCCGAAGGCCTTTTCCAGGTACCGCTTCGGCCCGATCAACTGCCTGTGGCGCGAGATTTTGAAGCGTCGCGTACGCCAAGATACTCTTAGCAATCGGATGCTCGGAATTCGCCTCAAGTGTAGCAGCAATCTGAAGCAGCTCACGTTCTTCCGTTTCAAAGGTAACGACTTTGGTCACTTGCATCTTACCTTCCGTGAGAGTACCGGTCTTATCAAACGCCACGATATCAACTCCCGCAAACGTCTCAAGCGCAGCTCCACCCTTAAAGAGCATCCCTCGTTTTGCTGATGCTGCAAGGGCCGAAAGTATAGCCGCTGGTACACTAATAACGATTGCACACGGACTCGCCACTACGAGTAGTGTTGCTGCTTTATAAAATGCCTCGTCGGTGGGTAGGCCAAGCAGAACAAACACCCCAAGCGCGAGCACACTACCAACCAGTACCACTACGGTGTAGCGCTCTCCAAACCAATCACTAAATCGCTCACTCGGTGAGCGCTTTGACTGCGCTTCAGTTACGAGCGTAATCATTTGTGCTAACGTCGAATGACTCGCGGTCTTGTCAACGTGAACCCGGAGGACTCCGTGACCGTTTACCGTACCGGCAAAAACTTGATCTCCATGCTCTTTGTCTACGGGCACCGACTCACCAGTCATGGTTGACTGATCGACCGCACTTACACCGCTCAGTACCGTCCCATCAACTGGAATGCGTTCCCCGGGCTTTACAACAACTACCTGACCAACACTGAGGGAGTCGACGGAAACTCTGGTTGTCTGTCCTTCTGAATCCTCCAGATTAGCCTCATCAGGACGTAGCTTCATGAGTGCGACTACCGCCCGCTTCGTATTCCCCATTGCGAATTCTTCAAGCGTACCGGCAAGACTGAAAAGGAATAGGAGAATAGCACCGTCGCGCACCTCACCGACTCCAGCCGCAGCGAGCGCTGCTAAGACCATAAGAAGATCTATATCGAGCTTCTTAGCCAATAGTTCTTGACCAGCACTTATTGCTGCCGGAATACCTCCCGCCAGATACGCAACTCCAAAGGCCAACCAGAGCCACATCGTATCACCACCAGTTAGCTGCAGATAGACTCCCACCAAAAGGCCAACCAGCGTTACGGCGGTTAAGCTTGCATTAATTCGGAGCGACTTCTTCTCTGCTTCAAGTTCTTCAAGTAAGGTTTCTCCAGGATTTTTCATATCTTGACATAATACTGTACGTGATACAGTATTTCAAACTCGTGAAGACTCAATCCCGTTACTTAATTCACGTAAACACGACGTCTAGTGCTCTGTTAAGGAATATTCGAGGATAGTCGGCCTGTGTTCAGTAGTCGCAGGCTCGTCAAAATGAAATTGGCCAGTGAATTTTTTACCCGCCAAAAAGAGTGGTATCCAATGGATATCATCGGGCCACATCGCAGCATACGGGATGTCAGCAAACGAGAACCATTGTGGTCGCATCTCTTCTGTCTCTACCGGAATTCCATCGAAGGCATCGACTCGAAATACATGCACCTCTAGTTCTGTATCCGTTGATGCGAAGGTAAAATTAAGTACACCCACCTCATACGGATGGTATGCGGTTAAACCCGCTTCTTCTTTAATTTCTCGAAGCGCAGCATTGGTAATAGTTTCACCTGGCTCGACCTTCCCCCCAAAACCATTCCACTGACCAGCCCCAAAACCACGCTTCTTCATTCCCAAAAGCACGTGCGTGTCTGTCGTTATAAGCACGAGCGTGAGCTGTTTCTTCATTTCCATAGCGTACACCAACTTTAACTAAAAATCACCGCTAGTGGCGGTGATTTTAGTTGGGATTTGTATTAAAACTCGTCCCGAGCGTCTTCTATGAGGTCAAGTGCTTCATCAATAAGATCTTCGGCCTCATCCTCATCATCGTCTTCAAGGGCAGTTTCTGCGTCATTGAGAAGATCTTCGGCCTCATCAAGGTAATCCTCAGCATCCCCTACATCTTTGTCATCATCGAGCGCGGCATCTACTTGATCCCAGGCATCATCAAGTTCATCTCGAGCGTCTTCGAGCTGATCCTCCGTATCACGAGCGCTGCTACCAATCGCATCTTCGGCTTCATTCAAGACATCTTCAGCTTCTTCAGCGAGATCAAGCGCGTCCTCGTATTCACCATCATCATAAGCGGTTTCCGCTTCATCATAGAGATCTTCCGCTTCATCATAGAGATCTTCCGCTTCACTAGTTGACTCACCCTCCTCATCAGCCTCTTCGATCATTGTCTCAAGCTCATCAAAACGATCTTCAAGCTCTGCTAACAAATCTGATACTTCTTGCTTCTCACCCACCGTACCAGCATCATCAATCGCATCTTCCGCACTCGCAAGTGCTCGCCCAAGCAGGTCTTCAGCTTTCTTTAGATCGCCACTCAAAAACGGACGAAGTGCTAGTAGGAGACGAGTCCGAGCATCATCGAGATTCTCCTTGGCATCAAGTGCGGCTTCATCATCATCTTCTTCACGCTCGTCAAGAGCGTCTTCGGCTTCGTCGATCGCGTCAAGAACATCAAGGAGGAGTGCTCGTACTGAAGCATCGGTACCAGTTGGTGACACCGTAGCAGGAACAGTTTTCTTTTGCGCTTGCAGTGAGTTAATTTGAGCAAGTAACTGCTCAACAAGCACCGCACCACTTGTCGCTGTTACACGAGGGGTTGTAAGAGAGTCAGACACCTCACCCGTAACGAGGTTCCGGTAAGTAGTTCGTGAACGAGTTCCAAAATAGCCTGAAGCGGGGCTGATTTTATTTGCAGTTTGCCATCGTACTACCGCAGCTTCAGTTAAGGTTTTGTATTCCCCAGTCTCTTTACCAGGCGAACCAGCTCCCGTCTCGGCAATCACAAACCCATTCGCGTTGAGGTACTGTTGTAAACACTTCACATCTTCACCAACCACACCTAATTCGAGATCACGCGAAAAGGTACAAGTTGTTGCCGCCATTGTGTTATATGGCATGAGCCCGAATAGTGTCACGCCAACACCAAAGACTGGTAACAGCCAATATAAATTCTGTCTTTTTTTCATATGGACCAAGTATAGCGTGGATCGACAACTTACACAGCTACCCAAGCCGGGGAAACAGCTTACCGAAATGATAGTATCGGTACATACAGAACCTGCTTCGGAGGAAGCTGCGTCCAGAAAAGACTCCGGCTAATCATCAGCTACCGGCGCACCGGACACACGATCGTCCTTGGTCGATGAATGCACAGAAGTCATCTCTGTAGGTGGCGCGGGAGGTACGGGTTTTGGACGAACATGCGGAATTCGTGGAATAAAAATCGACGCCACGGCAGCAATAATAGCAATTTGATGATATCCGAATCCGATCGCCATACCGATTGCACCAGCAAACCAAATACTCGCTGCAGTAGTGAGGTTCCGTACACTCGCACCATCTTTAAGGATCAAGCCGGCTCCAAGAAATCCTACCCCGGAGACAATTTGCGCAGCAATCCGTGACTGAGAAGCTGGGTCGACAGTCATCGACATAAAGGTAAAGAGCATTGCTCCACAAATCACAAATGTATGTGTACTAATGCCAGCGTCTTTATTGCGGAGCTCTCGTTCACCTCCAATCATAATCCCGAGTGCGATCGCAATAAAAAGATCAATAGTAAAGCTTATTGTTACCGGATCAAGAATATTTTCCATAGTGGTACCTGTAATACCACACACAGCACCAGTAGACAACTACAGAATCAGCATTCCATCACCAAATGAATAGAAGCGAAATTTCTCGGCGATAGCGTATTCATAGAGCCACAGCAGTGACCGTGATGATCTTTTATGCTGTAAAAACGCATCAACCATACACATAAGACTCGAACGAGGTACATGAAAATTTGTGACGAGAGCATCAGGAATAGTGAATTGATAGGGTGGCATGATAAATAAGTCAGTTGCACCAGAAGCAGGCTCCCCTTTAAGCAATCTTTCACGTGCACTTTCAAGTGTGCGGACTACCGTTGTACCAACCGCTACGATCGGCTTGCTCGTATCTCGAGCTGACTTGATTACACTCGACGTAACTTGATTAACCTGATATCGCTCCAGATGGAGTCTTTTTTGCTCCAAATTTTCCGGACCAACCGGAGCAAAGGTACCAAGACCGACGTGAAGTGTCACTTCAGTTGTCGTATGGTGTGCACTTTTGAGCGCAGCAAGTAACTCATGAGTAAAATGAAGCGAGGCGGTCGGAGCTGCTACCGAAGCTGCTCTCGTAGCGAAAACGCTTTGGTATTCAGATCGGAGTACTGCTTCTTCGGGCAAAATACCTTTGATATACGGCGGTATCGGAGTAGTACCATATGCTTCCAATAACCTAAGCAGTGCCTCGTACGATGCCCTTGTTTCAAGCTTCATCCATTTTTCACGATTGTCGCGAACGACAAAATTCACTCCACCCACCGAAAGTACTTCACCGATGGCCACGAAGCGGGAGACGAGTCCGTGCACAAAACCCCCTTCTTGTATACCCTCATCTATCAAAAGTAGAAGCTCTAAGACATCTCCTCGATCAGCACTAACTGACAAGCGGGCAGGTACAACTTTTGTATTATTAAAAACAAGCAGTGACGCTGGTGGTAAATAAGCTGGTAGCTCTCTAAAAGTCGCAACCGAGATATGGTCGTGCTTCGTATCGTACACGAGGAGACGCGCACGATCTCGCGGCTCAACTGGATGACTCGCAACGAGTTCAGCTGGTAGCGTGTAGTGATACGTATCTAAGATTGACACGTGAGACACGATATCACACCTCCCTATCACGACCAAGATAGCATTAATAAGCCCTGTACGATGCACTTCATAAGGACTTCGCAGGTCAAATCGTAATTTAAAATCACCCAATTAATCTTATACACAATAAAACAAAACCACCTCCGAAGAGGTGGTTTTGTTTTAGAGAATTAATTAATCGATATCTACGTTCTGCTGTAAATCTTCATTTTCAAATGAAGGGTATGCCTCAAATCCAGGGCAGACGATATCGTTAATCTTCCAGCGAGTTGTCTTGTATACAAACCCGGTTGGTCGACTGTGCGGGACAATTCCCTTTTCATACCATGGATCCAGGATCTCCGATCGATATCGCTCTTGGAAGAGTTTAACCGCAGCGTCAGTTGCTGAATCAAACACTCCCGTAACGGGGGTATCAAAGCCCATAACGATACTCAAAAACATCTGCAGCTTAGTAACTTCCCAAGAATTATTCTGTGTACCAATCTGCATGTATGTGTTGAGGAAAGGACATGAAACTGTAGAGGTAGATGCCCCGAGAACTTGCGGGGTCGGAAGAGTCATTCTTAATACTCGTGTACCAGAAACCTGTCGAGAATTCTCAGCTTCATCAGCAGACGGTTCTGCTGGAATAGTTTCAAGCACATTTCCGAAGACACAGCGTTCTTCAGTCTCGTACGGATAATCTACCACCTCAGATGACTCATCAGTTATCACCCAATTAGGTAAGCTGAAGGTACAACGAGAAGCCTCAAGTGCTGTTCCGTTTTGCAGTACTGCGGTCTGTACCCATCCTGCTTTTGATTCTTCAGATACGGTCCAGAGTCCCTCACTCACTGCAAATCTATAGTACCCAGTGCTATCAGTGGTAGTACTTGTCGTAGCGTAACCGTTACTGATAGTAATAACCCAATTTGGAAGGCCGACCTCACCCTCTGACCACACTCCATCACGATTGAGATCATTCCACTTGTAGCCATCAATAACAAACTTTTCAGGGTCTATATCTCGCACGACGACATTACCAAAGTCACATCGCTGCGTCGTCTCAACTGAGGATGACAGTGCACAGACACCAGACTCTGTTGTACTTCCATTTAATAGGGCAACGGTCTGTTCCCATCCCTTCTGCATTTGTTCGTATACGATCCAATTATCTACAGGAAGAACGAATGTATACATGCCCGACTCATCAGTAGTCGTGGTAGTAGCGTACGCAGTACCACTGGCAGTAATAGACCAATCACTGAGCGTAGGCTCGTCGTCAGTCTTCACCCCGTCACGATTGAGATCATTCCACTTGTAGCCGGTTACAACGATTGATTTAGTCTTTGTAGGCTCTGTCGTTCGTTCACAATCAGCTACACCAGTTACATCGAGTTTGTAGAGCACTCCAGCTGGATTTGTCTTATAGGTACTGCCCGAGAGCGGCTCATTAGTAACTACAACGCGAAGCGTATTCTCTCCAGTCACCACATAAGATGAGATGTCAAAAGTCTTCTTCTGGAAATCGAGATAACTGTTTGTGCCAGCTCGATCAGCAACGACTGAACCATTAACGTAGAGTACGTACCAATTGTCCGCCGCAATCGTGATTTGAGCCATTGTTGGTGTAGCGACCGTAAAGGTATCGACAAATGTATAGACTTGTTTCTCCTCAGGAAGCGTTACGGTTGAAGTTGCCCATATCCAAGTCGCACCAGGAATACTTGTCCATGTATTGTGCGTATATGTTGGTACAGCGAATGTATTGGTTTCTTCTACAAGGGTCATCTCGTCAGAAACGATTGTCATTTCACACATTGGCGCTTTTGGCGTCGGACTATTCCAAGCAACACAATGATAGGTCTCACCCATCACTACATTAATGATTACGTCTCGATTATCAAAGTTCAAGACATCGGTATGACAATAGAACTCAGCGCTCACGGTGTTGCTGTTTGTTGAATCTGCTTCGTGTGAGAAGCCAATAAACCCATCTTTAAGCACTTCTCGCATCCAAACATTCTTCTTCTTATCAAGCATCGCTTTAGTAAGCACTACTGAAGTTACTCCCTGAGTATTTGTTTTTGCAAACGTTGACCATGGAGTCCCTGCAAAGCCTATACGTGAGTCGCCAGGATCGTTAGTCTGATTAGTCGTCCACTCAAACTGCCAATCAGCTGCTAGTCGGCAACTTGGATTTTCATCAGTGATCCACGCTGCAGCCGTAGAAGCCGTGATATTTGGACCACCGGTACCATAGTTAGGAAGATCAGCTTCATCGTCACAAACAATCTTCTCTGCGACGATTGTTACATACTCACTACAAGCTCCTTTAGCGATGGTAATAGCATCAACATCATAACCATCTCCATTCGCACCCTGTACACCGACCGAGTCATCGACGAGTTTTACGTATTTAACAAAATCTAGACCAGCCGGACCAATATCAACCGAACCATCACCTGTTAAGGTGGCAAGATAAACATAGTTGACCCCGTCCTGAGATACGTACACCTTAGCTTTCTCTTGTGTTTGTTCATCAGCTGGTCCTCCGGTAATCTCCCAGACCGTGATATCAAAACCAGGCCGATCGATTGCTACTTTGCCGTTAAATTCATACACCAACTCGCCTTGAATACCGAGTGTGAAGAAATCGAGCGGGTTAACCTGCCAATCATCCTTCTCCTGACCAAAGTAGTTGATATATGGTGCAGCTGATGCAAGTGCAGTCGTAAGACGACGATTAGCGTCTACTGGATCACCATTATTCTTGAGTGCGTTCTCAGTAACTGACACTACAGCTCCCTCAAGCGAACAAACCTTTGGCTTTACATCCTGAGGTGGAAGTGGTTTTCGAACCAAACAAAGCTGCGCATTGTCAATGAAGGTACCATAGCTATCACTTGGACCCATGTCAGCAAACGCTACCGTAGCACTACTCGTTGCAGTGAAACGAATGCTCGTATGCTGCCAATCACTAACCGTAAGGCCTGCCATACCAGTCGCTGGACCATTTGTCCCTACGACAACATCATTAACCGACACTGAGAGCTGATTCTGTTCTGCTCCAATATCGTGACGAGGAGCAAAACTCCACGAGAGCTCATACACACCACCTGGTATGGTTGGTACTGTTTGAGATATTTTTGTTGCGTGATCAGCATCAAGTTCTGCATATTGATCACCCTGCGCTGCTGCGTTGTTGCTCCAACCACGATGAAGTTCGAGTGTAGTTGGGCTGAGGTCTGAAAGCTTCAGAACTGTCCAACCCGGGACAACAGCAAACCTCTCCCACTGAGCTGGGTCGGTAACCGTTGGATTCTCAAACGAACCGTTGGTGAGAATATTCTCACACTTCTGTACCGGGAGTGGGTCAGGTGTAGGAATGTTGCAGTCATTTTCCCAGATCTGTTGACCTTCAGGAGTCCAATTCTTTCCTTCAGGATAGATATCAGTAACAGGAGGAACAATATCATTGACTCCGATACCATTCTCGTTCGTCTCGTTAAATCGATTTTCATTTACCGTAATTAGACGGTAAGGGTTTTTATCGCTACTCGTCGCCTTACAAATAGTTACCATCTCTCCACTATCCTCAGCAGATGAAACCTCAAGATTCTCCTCGATATCAGTAACCGTAGTTTCTACCACCAAGTCTTCCTCTGCCTCGGCGACAGACAAAGATATCGGTAACGCACTCAGGAGGAGAGAAATAATGGTTATTGCGGCCACTGACTGTACGAGCTGATTTTGGGTACCACTAAATGAAAAGTGCATAAAATAAATTATCAATTAAAAATTAACGAACTACGTTTTACTAGTTAAAACAACGGCCACCAACGTAAGTTTTTGTGACAACGCTAGTGTACTACCTTTTTTGGTCTATGTCACTATTTTACAATATTATATTTAATCTGTCAAAATTAGTCACCGACACCCTTCCGTCTCTGTAATAAAACCGTTGCAGCTTTTAGCCCGGCGACATACCCAGTACTCCAACAAAGCTGCAAGCTGTATCCTCCCGAGGGTCGATTAATATTAAGCAGGTCACCAACAATAAAAAGTCCCGGTACGATGCGCGATGACATAGTCCTAAAATCAACTTCCTCAAGCACAACTCCCCCGGACGATATAACTGCTTTATCAGACCCTAATAAATACGCCACCGGAAGTGGTACCGCCTTTAGGTACACCGCAAGGGCTTTCCGATCTGTAGTCCGTACACTATGACACGGTGTTTCTTCGTCAATCCGAAGTTCGGTTAGAATCGCCCGTGCTAGTTGTCGTGGTAACACTTCAGCCAGAACATTAAGAATTCTCTTATTTGACTGTAACCACGACTGCAACGCAGACTTGAGTGCTCCGGCATCTAGTTGAGGAAACAAATCTAGCTTCAAGGTAACATCGGTATAGGAAAGTAAGTCGCCAATTTGTTTACTCATGTTAAGAATAAGCGGCCCCGAAACACCAACGTGAGTAAACAATACGCGCCCTTCTCGTTCTAAACGTTTTTTTCCATCCGCCCATACACCTACGTTCACCTGTTCGAGCGTAAGACCACTTAAAGGCCTCGTCCAGAGCGTCTTAAGTGCGAGGGGAACAATCGCATCATCATACGGCTTAATTGTATGTCCGAGAGCGTTAAGCCAAGAAAAACCATCCCCCGTAGAACCAGTTTCCGGGCGAGCATATCCTCCCGTAGCAAGAATACAGGTTTCTCCATAAAGACGTTCTCCTGAAGAGGAGATGGTAAATACACCTGTCCGCTTATCAAACATAACCCCTGAAACTACCTGCTGTGATTGAATAGTCACCCGCTGTTCTTGTAGGGCTTGCACGAGTGTTTTACGAATAGTCTCAGCAGAGTCAGTGGTCGGAAACAGACGTCCATCATTTTCTTCCTTAAAAGCCACTCCCCGATCACGAAACCACGCGATTGTTTCTGTCACACCGTGTTGTGTGAAGGTAGAGAATAAAAATTTTCCCGCCTCTTGATAGACGGAGAGTATTTCGCGCACGACTGGTTTATTGTTGGTAACATTACAGCGACCTCCACCGGTCATTGAAAGCTTCTTACCAAGATCTGGATTCTTCTCGAGGAGTAACACCGATACCCCAGCATGAGCTGCCGTCGCAGCCGCCATCATTCCTGCTGGACCCCCGCCGATCACAATCACATCCCAGACTTTCTTCATATGTGTCATACAGATAGCGTAAGCGGCTGCCTAAAAAGGTCAACACACCCCAGTATACACAACCCGGGCTAGGGATTAAGAAAATGTTATCGTTTCCGATCGTAATGAGCGCAGATACTGTTCGTACCGAAGCGTGTTGAGATCAAGTTTATAGTTAATACGAGTACAGACAACCGTGTATTTGTTTCCAAATTTTCCACGCACTACCACCTGAACTCTAAAAAGCGCCGCCTTTCCTTGTGGGATTTTTGCATAGCGCACTGTCCCGAGCGTGATTTGTGACACCGCCTCACCTCGGACCTCAACCTGAGCACTAACAAGAGAGCTTGCTGCGGTCCCTTCGATCTGATACATGAACCCTGCCACGCGTTTCCCAGAAGCTATCGAAATCGGTATATACACATCAGCGTGCGGCGCAGTAACCGCAATCTCAAGATAGTATTTTCCCATCGCCGTATCCGCTGACTCCTTATGTCGAACCCGTTCGAAACGTCCTTGATTTTTCTTTATTCCTACCGTGATAGAGGAATCACCCCCTTCACGCTCACGCGCCTGAGCCAAAGCAGATTCTAGCCGTCGGAGTTCGGCCTTGAGTACCGTAAGCCGCTTGAGATCAGCTGTAGATCCTCTTCTCATAGACTAAGTATAGAACGTCTCTCTGCTGACCTCACGAGAATCATGGTGCATAACTTTGAACCAATAACTGAACTGTCTTTTATATAAATAAAAAAGGATTACCTACATCGTGACCGCAAGATTCTAAAGTGTACCCAACCTTAATAATCACGCTACAATAATCCTCCGAGTGAACTCGTATACACCTCTATAAAAGTTGGGATTGCAAAAATGAGTCCAATTGCTGGCAAGAATACCATCGCGACCGACGTCCACATGACAATCAAAAAGTACTTTCGTGTTTTTTCAACCGACTCATAAATAGCATCAAGTTTAGCTTCTAAGCGCTCCGTGTCTGTGGTGGTATTTTGTTCCATACAATCAAGTGTACCGCACTCTTATCACTCAAGTGTACGATATGTACCAAACGAGAAAGTCCTGATGATAACAAAACAGCCCGCCAAACAAGTCGTAGGGACTGTTTTGCGAGCTGATATCAGCACTCCGCGCGGATACGCAACTGCTTCAGAACGGAAGGTCATCAACAAGGAGTGCCTGCTGCTCTTCTTCGAGGGACACAAACGGTACTGTCTCGAGCGTACCTGGTTCTGAGTAATTCGAGAGTGTCCTGATTGCTGCATCCTTATCAAGGAAGAATTCAGATACCACAAACGGGGTGACGAACGTGTAGTGCACCACACCGTCGGGTGAAAAGTGAACCCTCCGGACTTCTGTCTCGAGCACGAAGTGTGGATGCGGTCGGTAGACCTCTTCCCATCTCACACGCGTCTGAGGAGTGATGATGGTATATACCCGACAGCCTGGACACAGGTACTCACTCGGAACCGTAACAGTCCTGATTCGTCGCGACCGAACCGCTCTCCCCTCCGCTCGAAGATCGGCTACCTTGTAGGGTGAATCTAACACCGCTGCCTGGTATTCGATCGAGAGGATATGCTTTCGCCGTCTGGCGAGATTCCTGAGTTCAGCCCGAAGCAGAGCTTCGCGACTCTTGATCTGTTCTGCCGCCGCTTCTATTGCCAGATCAAGACTGAACCAGTGTGTCGCCAAACCACACGATTGACCATTGAGCAGTATATACTCCTTACCTTCAAGGGCTCCGACCATCGTGCGCTCGATTCCGCCGTCGGTCCCGGTGACCACAAAGACTTCTTGCCCAAGCGTCACCGCCTGAGATTTACCTCTTTTTGCCATGATGCGATCCTCTGTAGTTGGTTGCGAGAACAATATCCCGTTCGGAGAATACGCCCTCTCAAAGTTGGAGTCAAATCGCCACAGGCTTTTACCAACAAAGCGAGAAACACGTAATGGGCTTCGTAATTATTAGATTGGCGACACGTCCCACCTTGATTGGTGGGACGCCTCTTTTATATTATAGTGCTCAATGTGATCATAGCTAGATTTAACAGCACTGAAGCAACAGAAGCATCCTTCGCCGCACTCCTAACACTGTTTCGTGACGCCACCATAGAGTCTGATTATATGGCCAAGGGCGAGATCAACGATATAGAGACATTGAAGAAAGTGCTGCTCAATAAGAACTTACTCCACTTCTTTGGGTATGAAGCCAATGTTCCGATAGCATACTGTCAGGTTCTCTATAAAGCAGACTCAGTGAATTTTAATTCGGGAGCAAAAATAAACGCACTCTCTCTGCTTCCTCAACAGCGAGGAAAAGGACTCGGTAAAGAATTACTCGAGCACGCCATCACCGTTCTACAGGAAAACCCGAACCTAAAAAATATTTATTTAGAAGTCGTAAAGAATAACACCAGAGCGATTAATCTCTATAAAGAACTCGGGT
>JACCDR011086761.1_pt1 | contig 58989 bp, 55 predicted proteins | sample 7446431 | NCBI WGS metagenome assembly JACCDR01 (sample SAMN15323443, study PRJNA562643) | freshwater metagenome | isolation source: river surface water | place: USA:Blue River Watershed | collected 2017-08-17 | reverse complement strand
ACGCGGCGCGTTATTTTCTAAAGTCCAGACTACAAGCTAAATAACTGCCTAAATCGTGCAGCATGACGGCGTGAAATTTCGAGTGTAGAGCCGGATTTGAGGTGGAGTTGGTAGCCGCCGTTAACCCAGGTGTCGACGTGAGTGACCTCGGTGATGTTCACGATTTGTTGGCGATTGGCTCGAAAAAAATGGCTTGCAGGCAGGCGCTGTTCAATCTTTCCAATGGCTCGCAATAGCGTCACCTTAGTTTGACCCCAAAAGACCTGGGTGTAATTACCGCAGCTCTCGAAATAATGAATATCTTGTAGTTTTACCCAGAAGCATTTGTCGTTGTCGCGCAGCATAATTTGACTATTAGGCTCAAGAGCGGGCGGTTCTGCTTCTGGCGGAGTGGTGATTTCATTGCTTTTGATCTTAATTAACGACTTACGTAATCGTTCTGGCGATACAGGCTTCAGTAGGTAATCGATGGTGTTGAAATTAAAGGATTGAATGGCTTGATCAGCGTAAGCGGTGATAAAGATCACCTGGGGTTCATAATCCAGCATCTCTAACAGTTCAAATCCGTTTTTGCCTGGCATGTTAATATCCAGAAATAATAATTCGGGTCGCTCATGCTGGATAATCGGTAGCGCATCGCGCGCATTGGAAGCTTCTGCGCAGATATCGATCTGCGGGTGCTGCAGGAGTAGCTCTTTGAGTTCCTGTTTTGCGAGCCTTGAATCCTCAATAATCATGGCTTTCATGGAGCATACTCCAATGGTAATGTTATTGTTGCCGTGACTCGTTGATCTTGTTCGTGCAAACTCAAGCTCGCGTGTTCGCCATAGAGTAATTGCAGTCGTTCCCGAATGCTATGTAAGCCAACACCAAAGCCGGGTTGTGTCCCTGCAGTGGTTAAGTGCCCAGAGTTGGTTAAGGTGCAAATCAGTTGGCCCTGATTGCTTGTTACTGACAATGTCAATTCGCCTCCATCCGGTAATTGGCTAATGCCGTGTTTGATAGCATTTTCTGCCAGAATTTGTAAGCACATGGGTGGAATCAGTGCTTGATTGATGCCTGGCGCTATGAACTCACTATAAATTAATCGCTCTTCCATCTGAATTTTGCAGAGATGGATATAGTTATTTACCAAGTTGATTTCATCTTGCAAGCATATTTTGTTAGCGTTACTAGCGAGAGGTGTGCGAAGGATGTTGGATAACACCAGTATTGCTTCACGGGCTTTATCCGTGTCCTCGCGAATGAGTGATCGAATATTGTTGAGTGCATTAAAAATGAAGTGTGGGTCTATTTTCCCGGCTAATTGATTTAATTGCAGATCTTTTAAATTTTTTTCGATTTGCAGTTGTGTCACGAGTTTTTTTTCTTTGATTCGTTTCGAAACTGTCTTTTCATAAATCATTATCCATATCCAGCAACCTGCGCTGGCGGAGACAATCAGTGGGATAAAAAAGTCACCATGCTTAACCAGTGCTTCATAACGCTGCAATAAATGCCCTGTATCGTTTGAATAGACGCTGATGTAGCCGGTCAACCATAGGCAGCCGGCTAGCAGCAATCCAAAAATTAGGGAGATCAAGAGTGTGGAGACCGAGAAGGCGGCTAGCGTTTTATCTAATAACGCGAAGCGCCGGATGAGCGATCGCATGAGTAGCCCTGAAAACACTCCGCCGATAATTAACGTGGCGAACATTGTGCGCGCAAATTCGTTGGATACGGATTGCCAGTTTAAGAGATCGGAGAAATACAAATAGCCCGCCAGCATTGACCAGCCACAGCTATTGTATAGCCAGAATTCCAGTGTGATTTTAACATTAAACTGGTTGCTGGATACTTGCTTTGCCATGTGGCCAAAGGGATATCGGAAGTGCATTAGCAGTAGGATGATAACAGTTTGTAAATCGATCTGTGATCGCAGAGTGCCGATAAACGCGTCTCTGTTTAACCAAAGGCGATTTGGCTCTGCAAAAATACTAGCTATATTCTTGGGTAAGTCCATCAGATTGCTGTGCACTAAGCATTCAATGGAAGTGATTAAGCGTTGCGTCAGCATGCAAAAAAAGCTAGTTGAAAAAATGATGAAAATAATCCCAGGTGCGAGGGGTAGCACGTAAGAACCCAATACAGCGCGCTCTGAGCGAAACAAGTATATCAAAAATCCAAAGCCAACCCCTGTGGTTATCGCAACAATATGGTTGACAACAAAATAGAGGTTAAAAATGGAATCTATTGATTGGTGGAGGCCTACTACTTGTAAAATTTTTATAAGGGCCATAAATAAAACTAGAGATACTGCTGCCGTGAATACGGCTAACCGGGTCGGTTTCTGTACCTGTTTGTCGTAGCGTTCGGCCTGAATAAAGTTAAATAGCAGCAGCCAAGCGAGCAAGGCAAGGCTGGTACTAATCCATTGGCTCATCGCAAAAGTAGACCACCAGTATTCTTTGGGTGTTTTAATTACGCCGATGACGATGTCATGTAGGGATGCACCGCGAAGGGCCCAATAATCGATGAGCGTGAATAGATAACCACACAGTATTGCTAATAGCATTGAGAAAGGTATTAATTTAATCGGGTTCTGATTGTGCCAGCTAAATGCATGGGTGCTGCAGCGGTAGAGTAAACTGAATAGTATGCCTAAACCGCCAATGATCGCTGAGTGCGTTAGTTGCTCAAAAAAATTGACGCGATGAAGTGAGACGCTCGCTGCGTAAAAGATGGCATATAGGCTCCAGATGCTTAGTGTGCCATACCAAAATGGTTTGCTTGGAGGGCGCATGGTGGAGAGGTTGCTTGGTGTCGGTGTGTTCGAACTGATCATGGAATTATCAATAATGACCGATTGCTATCGGTGAATGGGTTACTCGATTGTTGGGTGCTGACTTAATGCTCGGTATCTTGTCGGTGTCATAACTGCACAACCGTTCGTTGAATCTGGGCGCCCTTTGTTGATCTGGGTGACCGGTCATCCATTTTTCTGCTTACCGCTTCTGGAGCGCTTTAGTATTGACGCGCCTGAATTCAGTTCGCACAAATAGTTCAGGTATGAGTCGTTATTTCCAGGCCGTGATGATGTGACAAATACATGGAGACATTCAAGTGACATCGAGACTATTTTTAGCCTTCTGACTCGGCGATGAGGCGGTTGCTTGATATCTGGGTTTGATAAGGCATAGCACTCAATAACCTTTAAGCCTTTGGGTTGATTCGTTCATTGAATGACGGGCTGGCGAAAAGGTGAGCGATGCCGCTACAACGGCTCATTTTATATACCTAAATTAATAAGCTATTATTTTCTCAATAGGAAGTGTCTATGATGAACCGAGTTATTCCATTAATAATTTTAAGCCTGTCTGTATTGCTAAGTGGCTGCGGTAGTGATGATGACAAAAAAAGTGACTCGCAACCTTCGAGTGTTAGCTCTGTGGTGATCAGTTCCAGTGCGTCGCAAGTCGCTTCGATTCGTAGCTCGAGTTCAATCGTGCTAAGTAGTTCGTCGATGAGTCGCTCAAGCCTTGTTTCTAGCTCTTCCGTCAGTAGTTCTAGTTCTTTAGTCAGCAGCTCTAGCGCAGGTGTTTCCGTTAGCTGTGCGACGGAAGTCTGTGAAAATCAAAACAAGGCCTTAGTTTTAAAAGTCTACGATGAGATCATCAATAAAAAAGAATTTGATTTAGTGGAAAATCTCTTTGATATGGATCTGAAACTGCATATTGAGGGAGCCAACAGTGGCTATGCAGCCGAGGAGGCGCACATTAAAACGCTCGACAAAGCTAACAGTGATTTTGTTGCGACGGTCAAGCATGTTGGAGCCGATGGCGATTATGTTGCGGTCTATTGGCATTTGTCGACTACCCCAGCCAATGAATTTAGCGGTAAAGCCGTGATCGATTTATATAAGCTGGCTAGCGGTAAAATTGTTGATCACTGGCACTTAACAGGGCCTGTGCACTGGGGCGATGGCAATACAGCGAGTGGCAACTCGGTGTTTAGTGGTCTTTACCAATATTCCGGTACTCCACCGGTTGTGTCGCCAGAGGCGGAGGCTGCCAACAAAGTGCTGGTTACCACCACCTACCTCGCGATGTTTAACGAAAAAAATACCGACATTCTTAAACAAAACATTATACCCGAGTATATCCAACATAATCGTTTTGTTCCTAACGGCAGAGATGCACTGGAGAATTTTGTAAATTCGCTCCAGAAAGGAAATCAAAAAAGTTTTTTTGTCACGATATCGGATGCTGATTTGGTTTGGACATTTGAGCGCCACAGTGAGAATAAAAACTTAACGCTGTTCGATATTTTTCGTGTCGATAATAGCATTAATAAAATTGTTGAACACTGGGATCTGTTTGAATAAATCCATTCTGGATTGACTGAACTTTAAAATCTGAGCATTAAATTTTTAAAAAATCTTGACAATACTGCAGCATGCTGCTGCCTTGGCTGCCACCTTGAATTTAAGGGGTAGTCAAGGCGCGGTGCGTGGTGTTTAAATTCCAGCCGCCAAACACAAGAGCATAGTGCTAGTGGATATGACTTCGTTAGCAACAAGTTGGATCGAGTTTATCAGCAGGTCAGGTGCTACTTTTGACGCTGGAGGGCAGTTCTGCTAAGTCGTCTGTGCGCGGTAGGCATTGTAACGCGGCAAGCAGCTGGGGCGGCGGCACGACAAGCCTTCGCCCATCAAGATCGAGCCAGCCACCTGCGCTTGTGATTTTCGCGCAAGGCTTGCCATCACTGCGTAGCGTGATATTCCGTAAAAGAAAACGACTGCCATCAAGCGCTAAACCTGAAATGGCCAGGTTAACGGTGAAGGGTTCCAGTAGGCCGATTTCGCGGAAGTATTCGACTTCGTCTCGCATGATGACCGGCCCGATTCTCAGGCGAATAAACTCGTGCATGGGGCACCCATGCTCGGAAAAGAACATCATGCGAACGTCAGCTGCCCGGTCGAGAAAAGCGGTGTTCTTCATGTGGGAATTGAAGTCCATGTCTGCCCAGCCGGCAGTGAATGACTTGGAGTACATGCATCGAATCCTCGGATTGGTGCCTACGACTGCGGTAAACGGCAGAGTTGAACAAGACGGCAAAAGTATAAATCCTGACTCATTCATTAAGCGCTGTTACTGTTGGCCTCTGCGCCAAAGCCTAATTTTCGGCCGATTGTTTTGACAATAATGATAATCGCTTTGATCAGTTTGGGTAAAAGCCAGATCACGAGTCCAATAAAGAAGACGAGCGCTATCAAAAAGAGAATCGGGTGATTTAGCGCCGCCCAGAGGCCGGTTAATACCAGGATATCTTCGGCGATTGAGGCGCCCCAGTTGGTAAAAGGCTCGGGTGAGGTATTAATCAGTAGGCGGCTGCTGGCTTTGGTGAAATGGGAGGAGGCTGTGACACTGCCACCTAAAATCGCAGCGGCCAATTCCATCGCGGGGTTAACATCCCCCATTGCTGAGGCTGCTAATAGGCCACCTGCGGGAATGCGGATAAAGGTATGCAGTGCATCCCACCCGCTATCGACGCCCGGCACCTTGTCGGCAAAAAATTCGACACAATACATAAAACCCGCCGCCATAATCACGAGTGGGTTTTCGAGTATTTGCCAGGCGTCGGGCAGGTCTATGTGCCCGGAGCTGCCGCCGAGCCCCAGCACCACTAAAACCGCATAAAGATTTAACCCCGACGCCCAGCTGGCGCCGAGGGTTAATGCCAAGGCGGCGACAATTTCTGTATAGGCGTCCACTAAAGTACTCCAGCGAGTTGATGAGTGAGTTGTTCCAAACGCTCGGGTGTGCCCACATCACACCAGAGACCGTCAAACAGGTCGCCCGTCGCCGTGCCTGTTTGAATTGCCGTCACAAAGAGATCCCGTAATGGGAATAAGGGGCTAGGGCTGTCATAGCCTGCGATGAGAGAAGGTTTTACAGTGCAAATGCCGGAATAGGTAAACGATTTAGCGCCTGCAACGGCTGGCCGAATATTTGCGGATGAATCCAGCGTAAAATCCCCCAGCGGGTGGTGCGCCGGGTTTTTTACCAGTAACAGATGGCAATCGCTTTTGTGTGCCAGTGCGGAGTGGTAAAAAGCATCTAGATCCAAATGGCAATAGACATCCGCACTGATGACCAGGATTGGGTCATCGTTCGGAGTTTTTAGCTGATCAAAGGCATATTTCAGTGCGCCGCCCGTTTCAAGCGCTTCAGGCTCCAGGCTAATCGCTACCGGAAACCGGGATTCGGTCGCAATAAAGGCGCCAATTTGCTCGGCACGGTAGGCTGCATTGACGATGACGCGCGGCCCGGCGAGCGGTGCAATGCGATCAAACCAGTGTGCGAGCAAACACTTGTTGCCAAGGCGTAAAAGTGGCTTGGGGATATCGCGTGTCAGCGGCATCATGCGTAGGCCTCGCCCCGCCGCCAGTAGCATGACAGTTACAGCCATTTCATGACCTCTGGTGCCAAGGTTGCCAAGGTTGCCAGACTCCCTCTTCGCGCATGAATCACGGCTGAACCTGGCGCATCAGCGAGCCATAGGTCTTGTTAAAGGTGGGAATAATTGTGGCCTCAAACCAGTTTGCGCAGCCAGTCAAAGCGGGGTATTGCGGATCCTGCAAAACGGCTTGTACATAGGCGATCACCTGAGGCAAATACGCAAGATAACGGGGTTTGTGATCGCGAAGGTGTAAACGTGAAAAAATCCCCAATACCTTTAAATGGCGCTGCAACCCCATCCAGTCAAAACAGGCTCTAAATTTCGCGAGGCTAGGGTAGGCAATAGTGTCCGGCAGATTTTCAAAATAATACTGTAATAGTTGTTGGCGGCTATCATCGGGCAGTGTGATATAACAGTCTTTTAAAAGGGAGACCACGTCATAGGTAGCTGGGCCTATAACGGCATCTTGGTAATCGATCCAGCCAAACTGGCCATCGGGTTTGATCTGAATATTGCGGCAGTGAAAGTCTCTGTGCACTATGACGCGCGGCTGATCGGCAATGGCGCTCATGATCGTTGCGTAAAGGCTCTCTAACATCTTGTGCTCGGCCGAGGACAGGCGGTGTTGTAATAAACCTTCAAAAAACCAGGGTTCAATGAGGCGCATTTCATCGCAGAGCTTCGCTTTGTCGTAGTCGGGGTAGGGGTACTGCTCGGCAGTGGGTGGAATCGATTGTAGTGTTAATAAACTGTCGAGGGCTTTTTGGTAGAGGTCAATAACGGCTGCGGCTGTTGATTGCTGCTGCCAAACGTCAAAAAACGCCTGGGTACCCAAATCCTCAATCACTAAAAAACCTCGCTCAAGATCGCTGGCATAAATCTCGGGGCAGGGCAAACCCTGTTCGCGCCAATGGGCGCTAATGGCGCAAAATGCCGCCGTCGGCTCGCTGGCGGGTGGCGCATACACGGCCAGCAGGGCCTTATTTTGGAAGTGGGCGCTGGCAATGCCCGGTGTTAACGCCAGTCGAAAATACCGTCGAAACCCGGCATCACCCGGTAAGGCAATCCAAGCGGACTCGGGCAGGGGTCCTGTTTCGAGGGTTTTCTCGACCCAAGATCGCAGTTTGGCTATTTCACTCAACAGACATTCTCCTCGGCAGCCTAAAACGGTGGTTTCAATCGCGTGACTGGACCTTTACAATCAGCGCCCCGCCACCAGCCTCTCGTCCGCAGTATGCCTAAGCACTATCCTCGCCTCAATGGGCCTCGCCTCAATGGGCCCCGCTTGACTGGGCGCAACTGTCGCCCACACGCGAGGCTCTTGCGGTTTGTCTGCGGTATGGCTTATGGCGTGAGTCTGATGGCTTGGTCGGGCGACAAGCTGCCGGATGATCTGCATTTGCGCTCGGCTCAAGCGGATTGGCAGCCGCTGACCACTTTAAATCGCGCCCTGGCGCAGGACGCGTTAACCTGCGACGGTGTCTATGTTGATCCTTACCAAAATGCGCCCGAGCCAGACCCAGCCGCGACCCTGATCACGCTTGAGGCCGGTCGCGCCGATATGAACGACCAGCAGGTATTGCTGGATAACGGGGTGTCGGTGCAGCAGGGCCCGCGTGAGCTGCACAGTCAGCGCATGTATTTTGACAAGGCTACAGAGCGCGCTGAATTGTCAGGCAATGTGCTGATTCGCCAATCAGGCAGTTTGATTCTTGCCGAGTCAGCCGATGTCAACATGACCGCCAATGAGGCGCGTTTCACTGAGGCCAGCTTTTTGGCTCATAAAGAGAGGCTGCGCGGCGGTGCCGGTTTGATTGCGCAACCGCAAACCGGGGTTTTGTTGCTCGAACGGGGCAGTTTTACCAGTTGTGAGCCCACTAGTCGCGCCTGGTTATTGACGGGCCAGCGCCTCACGCTCGATTCGGCCGCATCTCAAGGCTCGGGGCAGCATATATTGCTGTGGGTCGGCGGTATTCCAGTTTTTTATTTGCCGTATATTCGGTTTCCCTTGGGCAGCCAGCGTCAAACTGGCTGGCTGACACCCAGCCTCGGCAGCCGCAACGGCGGCTTGGATATAGCCTTGCCCTGGTATTGGAATATCGCACCCAACCAGGACGCCACCTTCACGCCGCGCTATTTGTCGGGCGAGGGCAGTTTGCTTGAGACGGAGTACCGTCATGCGGGCCTCATCAGCGCCAATAACCTGCAAACAGGCTGGCTAGTCGCCGATAAACAAACCGAACCGAAAGCGCCGGGTGAATCCGACAATCGCTGGCTGGCCCAGTGGCAGCACACGAGCGGCATCACCCGCCCCTGGCGGGCGCAGGTGCAGTTTGGTCGGGCGAGCGATAAAAATTACCTGCGCGACCTGTCAACGGCGAGTTTTGCCGTGGCCAATGAAACCTACCTCACCCAAAGCGCACAGTGGGGGCTGCAGCTGCCCAATTGGGCCTTGCAAGCCAGTTTGTTCAATACGCAAAACCTGTTGCTCGATGTGGATGACGCCTACCGGCGCCTGCCTCAGCTCAAAGCGGATGGCCATTACCGTTTGCAGGATCTTGAATTGCGCTTGCAGCATGAATATGTTCGGTTTGATCACCGCCAAACTGAGCGGTTGACAGGCAGCCCCATCCTCACCGGCGACCGCGTGCGCATCGATTACCGCTTGGGTTACCGGCAGGAAGAAACCTGGCACTTTTTTCGACCTCAGCTCGGCATCACCGGCATGGGCTACCAGCTGGATCCGGATGCGCTCAAGGCCGGGGTGACAGCGCGGCCTTTGCTCTCGAGTTATTACAGCGCGCTTGATTTCGGTTTGATCTTTGAGGATGCCACCAGGCGTCAAACCCTGACTCCCCGCCTGTTTTACCTCTACAGGCCCTATGAAAATCACGCGGCTTTGCTGGATGTGACGACAGATGGGCAGGATGTCAATTTTGACACGGCGCCTATGAGCTTTGGTTATCACCAATTATTTCGCACCAATCGTTTTACGGGCGGCGATCGATTGGAAGATACCAATCAACTGACAATTGGTTTCAGCCACCATTTATTGGCTCCGTCGGGCGACGATATTTGGCAGCTGCAACTGGGTCAGGTGATTTATTTTGATGATCGAAAAGTGACTCTCGGCGATGCGGTCGATGAAAGCCAAAAAAAATCCGATATCGCCGCTGAATGGCTGGCCTTTGTCGGCGATCACTGGGAATTATCGGCCAGTCAGCAATGGGGTATTGCGCGCGATAAATTAATGCGCGCGAGTCTCGGTGTGAATTATCGCGATAACGGTTTGATTCTCAATCTTGACTACCGTTTCGCCCGTAGCCAACCGCTCATTGGTGGGGGATTAAGCGAAGCTATCGATCAATTCGATACGTCTTTTTACCTGCCGATGAATGCCAAGTGGGAATTTTACGGACGCGCCCTGTATGATCTGAATAACAACCGCGATTTGGATACCTTTTTAGGGTTTCAATACGGTGCCTGTTGTTTCAATCTGCGGTTTCTGGCGCGACAATGGCTGGATGCGACCCTCGCCCAAGCGGCGGAAGACAGCCGCAGACCCTATGACCAGGGACTTTTTTTTGAAGTCGAATTGCGTGGATTGGGCAGTTCCGGTAATCGCATCAGCCGATTGATTGAAGACAGTATTTTGGGTTTAGAGCCCGATTCCACTTTGCGTTAAACTTTTTGGAGCTTGCATGAAATTTTGTATGAGACATCGCGTCGGGTGCGTTTTGATAACAGCCATGGTCGGCGCTATGGCGACTGGCCTTGCCCTCGCAGCCCCAGCGCCTATCGATCGTGTGGTGGCCGTTGTTGACAATACCATTGTGTTGGAGTCGGATCTCAACGAGCGGCTTGCAGACATTACGGCTCGCGCACAAGGCCAAAAAATGGCGCTGCCCGATTCCGCCACGCTGAAAAATCAAGTTCTGGAGCATTTAATTGTCGAGCAGCTGCAAGTGCAAACGGCCAAACGTTATGGCGTGACCATTGACGATGCACAAATTCAAGCAGCCATGAGCAATATGCTGCAAGAAAGCCGACTGACGGAAGCGCAGTTTATTGCGGAACTCGCCAAAGAAGGTTTAACGCCTGCGCTTTTAAAAGCCCGCATTGAGCGGGATCTGCTGGTTCAAAATATCCAACGCGGGTTAGTGTCACAGCGCATTGCGGTGTCAGAGTTGGAAATTGATAATTTTTTAAAATCGGCGGAGGCGCAGTTTTGGTTGTCGCCAGAATACCATTTGGGCCATATTTTGATTCCCGTGAGTCAAAATGCCGATGAGGCCGCTGTGAAGGCGGCGCTTGATCAGGTTAATGCCCTCTATGCCCGCGCCACTCAGGGTGCCGTCTTTGCGGAGCTGGCCATAGCCTATTCCAAAAGTCCGGATGCCTTAAAAGGGGGTGATCTTGGGTTTCGAAAAAGCAGTGATTTGCCGACGCTCTTTGCTGAAATTGTGCCGACTTTAGCCTTGCAGCAAGTGAGCGCGCCTTTTCGCTCGGCGGCGGGTTTTCACTTGTTAAAGTTGTACGAGAAGAAAGGCCAAACACAGCAAATTGTGCAGCAAACCAAGGCCCGGCATATCCTCGTTAAAACGAGCGCTATTCTCAATGATGCTGACGCCGAGAAAAAGTTAGCAAAAATCCGCGCCGACATTCTGGCGGGCGAAGATTTTGCAACGCTTGCGAAAGCGCATTCTGAGGATATTGGCTCAATGTTATCCGGCGGTGATTTAGGCTGGGCAAACCCTGGCCAATTTGTTCCAGAGTTTGAAAAGGTATTGGCCTCCGCCGCCATTGGTGAAGTGTCTCAGCCGTTTAAATCACAATTTGGTTGGCATATTCTGCAGGTTCAAGAGCGCCGCGCTGAAGACATGACCGAGGCCGCCATTCGCAATAAAGCGCGAAATATTATTACCAATAGACGATTTGAAGATGAGCTGCAAGTCTGGCTGCGCGAGCTTCGTGATGAAGCCTATGTCGATATTAAACCGCTGTAACCTGAAGCTAGGCGACTATTGCTATGTATGACACGGCCACTACGCATGACACAGCAACTGGGCATGATGCGGCATCCAGACGCCCGCTGGTCATTACCAGCGGCGAGCCAGCGGGAATAGGCCCTGAGCTGATTTGTAAGCTCGCAGCCAGCGATGGCCGCTGTCATGCCGAGCGATTTTTTTCGTGGGTGGCTATGGGCAATCTGTCTTTGTTGCGTCAAACCGCCGAGAGCTTGAATCTTGATCTGCGGATTCGCGCCTGGCAAGGCGAATCGCTGCCTGCCGAGGCTGAGCCCAATCTGCTCTGGGTGAAGGATATTCCGCTCGCCGCTCAGGTCTTGCCCGGCAAACTCGACCCGCGCAATGCAGCCGCTGTGATAGCCAGCCTGGAACAGGCGGCGCGAGGCTGTTTGGCGGGTGACTTTTCCGCCATGGTGACAGCGCCGGTTCAAAAAAGTGTGATGAATGATGCGGGCATTGCTTTTACAGGCCATACCGAATTTTTGTGTGATCTTGCGGGCGTCGATCAGGTGGTGATGATGCTCGCAACCGAGCATTTACGCGTGGCGCTGGTGACGACACATTTGCCCTTGCGCGAGGTGGCAGACGCCATTACGCCCGAACTGCTGCAAAATACCTTGAATATTTTACAGCGCTCACTCGTCAACGATTTTAATATTGCCAAGCCCAGTATTCTGGTTGCTGGTTTAAATCCCCATGCGGGGGAGGCTGGCCATCTTGGGCGCGAAGAATTGGACATCATGATCCCGGTGTTAGACAGGCTTAGGCGGCAAGGCATGAACCTTTCTGGCCCCTTGCCGGCAGACACCCTGTTTACCCGCCATTCTCTTGAAGGCGCCGATGCAGTACTCGCGATGTATCACGATCAAGGCTTGCCGGTTTTGAAATACCAAGGTTTTGGTGAGGCGGTGAATATTACCCTGGGGCTGCCGTTTATTCGAACCTCCGTCGATCATGGCACGGCCTTAAGTATCGCTGGCCAGAATAAAGCCCAGTTAGGCAGTTTGTTATCCGCTGTTAACGCGGCGCAATCGTTAATTTGCGCCCGTGAGGCCCGTCTTGCGCATGTCTGACTATCCCGAACCGCACAGGGCGCGAAAACGTTTTGGCCAAAATTTCCTGCAGGATCTCGGCGTTATCACGGCGATTGTGTCGGCCATTAAACCGAGAGCCTCCGATGCCCTCATTGAAATCGGCCCAGGGCAGGGCGCTATTACACACTGGCTGTTAAAAGCTTGCCCGAGGCTGATAGCGATTGAGTTGGATCGGGATTTAATCCCGCGTTTGCAATCGGCCTTTGGCCGGGATTATCCCGATTTTGTGATTCATCAAGCGGATGCGTTAACAGTCGATTTTTCACAATTATCGAACGCAAGCCAGCCGCTTCGCATTGTTGGCAATTTACCGTACAACATTTCAACGCCTTTGATATTTCACCTGCTCAGCTTTCACCGGTGCATTTTGGATATGCATTTTATGCTACAAAAAGAAGTGGTTGAGCGCATGGCGGCCAAGCCCGGCCACGGCGATTACGGGCGGCTCAGCCTCATGACGCAGTATTTTTGTGATGTGGAGTCTTTATTTGATGTAGGGCCTGAATGTTTTGACCCCAGGCCCAAAGTGGTGTCTGCCATTGTACGGTTGACGCCAAAAACCGAATTGCCATTATCGGGGGATGACTTTGCGCGTTTTGATCAACTCATCCGGCTCGCTTTTCAGCAGCGCCGTAAAACGCTGCACAATAATCTTAAAGGTACTGTTTCGCGCGAGCTGTTTGAGCAATGCGATATTGACCCAGGTGCCAGGCCTGAAACCCTCAGTTTGGCGGATTATTTACGCCTGGCCCGTGCTTGGATTCACGCGGCCCCCATCGGCACGCCACCGTAAGTGATGCCGATAGCCATGACTAACGAGCCTCAGGCTCTGCGCAACCGGTGGGCAATTGGCGATATACAAGGCTGCTTTACCGAGTTACAGCAATTGCTGCATAAAATAGACTGGGACCCCGCACAGGACGCGCTCTATTGCGTGGGTGATCTTGTCAACCGGGGCCCTGATAGTTTGCAGGTGCTGCAATTTTTGTATGCGCTGGATCAGCAGCACCCAGGTAAACTCAAGTTAGTGCTCGGCAATCACGACTTGCATCTGATTGCGTGTTTTTACGGCTTTCGCAAGCTACAGGCGAAAGACACACTCGCCGCTCTCTTGGCGGCAAAAGACTGCCCAGCGCTCATTGAGTGGTTGTGCCAACAGCCTCTGGTCAGGGCTGAAGCAGATTATGTCTTTTGCCATGCCGGCATACCGCCGGCCTGGTCCCTGACTGACGCACTTGCCTGCGGCGCTGATGTGGCAGAGGCTTTATCTGCCACGGCGACGCGCGCTGAATTTTTAGCGCAGATGTACGGCAATGAGCCAAGAATTTGGGATAAAAAACTGCGCGGCATGACACGTTTACGCGTAATTACCAATTATTTGACGCGCATGCGTTTTATTGATGCCAGGGGCCAATTGGATTTTTCGGCAAAGGAATCCGTTGCTGACGCGCCCAAAGGCTTTAAACCCTGGTTCAGTTACCGAGGCGCCACGGACAGGCCCATTGTTTTTGGTCATTGGGCTGCCCTGCAGGGCAGGTCCAACTCGCCTAAGCATCACGCACTGGATACAGGCTGCGTCTGGGGCGGCGAGTTGACGGCCATGCAGTTAGAGACTCAGGTCCGTGTGAGTGTGCCGGCGGTGAGCCTACCTAAGCCACTCCGCTGAGCCTCGCACACAGCCCCAGTAAACTAGGTGGCCAGCATGGCAGCTGTAGCGCCGGCAAGGCTTCACCAAGCCGCAACATTTACAAGCGTACAAGCGCGCGCAGCCAAGCTATGTCAGCCGGTGTTACCCGCGCCGGCTAGACATTTTCCGACAAGCAGCCAGTCAACGATCTAAAAGATGTTTTATACGCCAAAAAAATGACTAGTATGGCGGCGTCATGATTTTGGCTTGCTCGACAAACGTCCCTTGCCAAAGCGCGTTGCCGTCAAAAATCGGCGGCTATTTGGCCGCCTTTTATTTGGCTTGGTTAGGCTTGTCGCGGTGCCAAAATCCTGCCCCGATGTGTCTGTGAAATGCTGAGCTGTTGTGATGCCGTTGTTATCCCCTTTTACCTCGAGGCGCCGCTTGTTGCAGTTAGCGGCTGCAACCTTTGGAACTCAATCCACTTTAAACCTGGCTGAGGCGACTGCATCGCCCAAACCGGCTTGGCCCAGTGTGGTTTTTGCGGCTGCGGTTCAGGTGCAGTTTGCGCAGCCTAACGCAACCCAGGTGCAAAATGGCTTTTGCATTGACGAAAATGGCCTGGTTCTGACCTGCCACCATGGTTATGCCCCAGGCGCCGAGATTCGCATTACGACTGCCGAGGGCCAGACTTGGCGTGCGCGTGTTGCACGTGCTGAGCCCGCAACAGACCGCCTCTGGCTCAGTCCGCGATTCGCTAAAAAAACGCCTTGTCTCCAGCCGGCCGCCTTGCCCGCTTTTAACAGCCCAGCCTACTGTTTGGGGTTTGATCGGGCCGGCGTGCCCAGTGTGCAAGATGGGCGTTGGGTGATGGCCAAAGCCCATCTGAGCTGCTCGGAGCTGGGCGCCGAGGCTCTAGTCCGTCAGCGCTTTGCGCTAGAGGGTGCCATGCTGCATACCCTGGCGATAAGCCCTGGCTGGTCGGGCAGTGCCATGCTGAATGCTGAGGGGCAGTGGGTGGCGATGAATCACGCGCTGTTTGAATCGGCTATTCCCGCGCTGACGCTCGCGAGTTTTCATCAGGCCAGTGCAGCCCGTCATCAGCTGGTGCCAACGGCCGAGGCGCATATCCGCTGGTTGAGCCAGGGACTTGCCCGGCATCTCATCTGGCAAGGGGTGGATCCCGATCTGAGTCATCGTCTGGCGCAGGATGCTGGCCGGTTATCGCATGCGAAGCAGGCCTGGGCCTGGATGCTGACGGAAGTCAAGCGCCATCAAAAAGCCGCTAAACAGCTGGCGACAGGCTAGCGGGACCCCTAAAGCGGTATGCCGGCGATTAACGGGCAGTCGTCAATAATCGGTCGTAACGGCGGCTGAGCAAATCGTAAAACTGTTCGCGTAGCGCCAAAATGGCGGCCTTTAATTCAGAGATTTCTTTTTCGCTGATATCCTGCCGGCCGACGTAGACTTCTTTGCGAAAAAGCGCGATTTTTGCAGCATAGAGTCGCAGAGTTTTTTCCATGGTTTTTTCGCCGAGCATTAATAGCTTGGATTCGGCATCGGCCAGCTTTTTGAATTCCTCAACCAGCTCGTGATTGACTCGCAGTAATTCTTCTTTGCGTGCGGCTGGCCAGTTATGGCCAAATCGTGTCGACTCTATGGCAAGCGCACTGTAACGCGCAAAACAATGGTTGACATAGCCCACCTCGCTCGAGATTTCTTCCAGGAGTTGCAGGCGTCTATCCGGCGGGTTTGCTTGACGGCGCGACTTGATGAAATGGGTTGCCCAGAGGCCCACCAGCGCGGTAGACATGCCGAGTGTCAAATGCAAGGCGCTATTGACGAGAGGCCATAAATTTTCGATCACTGTTCTTCTCCAAACCGCTAACAATCAGTCAAAAATTTGCCGTGTTAGATAAGCTGATCACCTGTTTGCAAGGATGTTGCCAAACGCAAGGCGTCGGCGCTGAATGGGTAATCAGATAGCGCGCCATTAAAACAGCCAACTTCTCCTTTTGTCGTGCTAACGACGCTTGATGGATATAACTGTTAAGGATTTTTTGACTGTAAAACGCTTCTCTTTGGACTAAAGCTGACCGTTTTTATCACCTAAAAAATGTAAAAAGCGCTAGTTTTAAATGCGGAGTTATTAAAACGCGATTTATGCCCTACTGAGTGCCTGTCAGCCTGTGTTCTAACAGGGCCTGCGCAATGATTCATTCCAAAATTGACTCAAGAACCCCTTCTGAAATGACGACTAAGCTTGCATCAAGGGAGCTTGAACGTGGTGCCATCAGGATGATGCCTCGGTGAGCGACGTCAGTCCTTGCTTGTGCCAGCTGGCAAGTGATCCTGCTGCCAGGTGCTACCAGGCCACCCAGTTAAATGGGCTTTAAGGTTCGTTAAACAGTTTGTATTTGGAGTTTTATTATGGGTAAAAACATGACTAGATCATCAACAGCATCCTCTGCAGGTTTTACGTTGATTGAATTAATTGCCGTGATTGTGATTTTAGGCATTTTGGCGGCAACCGCTGTACCGCGTTTTGTCAATTTGCAGGATGAATCAGCACAGGCAGCGACCAATGGTGTTGCCGGCAGTATCGAAAGTGCTTCCGCATTGAACCATGCTGTGGCAGTGGCGGTAGCCGCTGGGCTCACCAACGTCACCAATGATCCTTTCTTTACGGTGGACAACTGCGCTGATGGGGCGGCACTTCTGCAAAATGGCGCTCTACCCTCCGGCTATACTATTGCTGCGGATGCCGGTGCCGCCCTTGCGGCAGGGGCAACCCGCACCTGTACGCTCAATGGACCCAATAGTAAAACGGCAACCTATGTCATCATCGGTACCACAGGCGGTAATGCCCCTTAACGCCCTGACGCGAGCGCTCGGTCATCCTGAGCGCTCGGCTTTTGCTCATGCGGCTAGCCTGCCGGCAGCCTCGAAGCGCCTCAATCGATTAGCACTCATGGCGCCCTCACAAAAGCAGGTGGGGTTTACGTTGATAGAGCTTATGTCGGTACTGATTATCGTATCGGTATTGGCCGTGACGGGCCTTACAAAGCTCATGCCGACGTCTCTGTTTGAACTACAGGCTGCCCGCAGTCAATTGGTTTTAGCCTTAGGTCAAGCCCAGCAAAAAGCCTTGTTTCACCCGGCACCGATTCGTTTATCCAGTCTCAGTAATACGCTGGATATTCGCCAGGATCTCAATGGCGACGGGCTCTTTCAGGCGAATGAAAGTATTCGCTGGGGTGCGGTTCAATACCCCTTATCGTTAGTCAATCGCGTGCAGGTTTCCAGTCATACCCTGGACTACTCGTCCTTGGGTGATGTCACGCCAACGGTGATCACCCTGTCAAAAGCGGGCAAGACGCTGTCGGTGACTGTGTCGGCTTCGGGTTGGGTTGAATAATGCGCTGGCGTGAGTCTAGCGCCACAAGACCGAGACCTCGGGTACAAGGCTTTACGTTGATCGAGGCCCTGGTGTTTATCGTGGTCGTCAGTGTGGCATTGGTGGCCGTGATGCAAATTTACGGTCAAGCGCTTGTTAACAGTGTCGATCCCATTGTGCGGGTCAAAGCTGTGGAGCTGGCCCGGGCTACTTTGGACGATATAGTGTCGCGCCGGTTTGATGAAAATTCGCCGACGGGGGGCGTCCCTGCGTGTGGTACAGGGTCGGCGCCCGCTTGTTTGGGTATAGCCCCTGAAGCCGATCAAGACGATGTCGGCGATTATCACGGCTGGACCTCCTCCCCCGATGCGGGTTACGCCCTGGCGGTGACGGTAGTAGCAGCCGGCACAGACCTGGGGCTCGCAGCCGAGCAAGCGCGGAAGATTACCGTGACAGTCACCATGCCGGATGGTCATACGCTGGCCTTAGCGGCTTACAAGGTGAATTATTAACATGGCCGGCCTTTGTGTGTTTCGGTCTTGCGGGTTGCGACAGACTCGGCAGGCGGCGTTTACCCTGATCGAGCTCATCGCCGTTATCGTGATCCTGGCGATCTGCTCTGTTGTCGGTGCGGGATTTATGGCCAATATGACCGATCAATACCAAAAGGCGCAGTTACGTGCCGACTTGGTTTCTCAAGGATCGGTGGTGATGGAGCAACTAACACGCCACTTGCGTATGGCAGTGCCGAACAGTGTTCGCATCAGTAGCTCAGGCGCCTGCCTCGAATATCTGCCGCTTATTGGTGGAACCTTTTACGAAACCTGGGTGCCGGACAGCGAAAATGGCCAATCGCCGATTTCCGTTATCGACACGCTCCGCTTTACGCTGTCGACAGCCCCGAAACACTAAGTTATTGCACCCGTCAGTCCCGATGAAATTTATACCTTGGCCACGCCATCCGCTCGGGCATCGGCGGGCACTTTGGGCGCAGCGCCTTATGATCAGGTGGTATTGGCCAGCGCCCACCGTTTTTTGCGCAATTCCATTACCCGTCGTTTGCTAATAGCCAATGACCCAGTGCGTTTTTGTGTGCAAGGCGATCGCTTGTGGCGATACCAAGGTTACGGGCTGACGACCAGCGCCATGAGTGATGTGAGTCCGGGTGGCGAGGCGATACTGCTTGCTTCGTCGGTTCAAACGAGTGGAGCGGTATTTTCATTGCTGCAAGGCAGTGAAAACCGCAATGCTGCGCTTGAAATGCAGCTGGCGTTTACAGGCGGTACCGAGTCCGTACGGCTCAGGAGCCGGGTATTGATCCGCAATTTGCCATAACGCAGGCCCGCGCTTGCCACCTTGGCTAATGTTATGTGATAGGGAGCTTTTGGTGACCACAATAAGAAGCCGGCAAAACACTCGAAAATGGCAAAAGCCAGCCATTGTGCAACAAGGCTTTCTCATTCCGATGGCCTTTTTTATCGTGATTGCAGCGTCTTCACTGGCGGTTGCTATGAGCCACATGGCAGCGGGTGCCGGTTCCAGCGCTGTTCAGTATGCGTTAAATGCGCAAGCGTTTTATGCTGCCGAAGCGGGAATTGAATGGGCTCTGCATCGGTTGTATTACGGCGCTGACAGCCAATCGGCGGTGGATACTGCCTGCACGAGTTTAAGCGGTAGCGCCCTCAATTTAACAGGCCAGGCCTTTGCCGGCTGTACGACTGAGCTGACCTGTAGCCTAACGGCAAGTGGTGATGGCGCCGTGAGTCTCTATGCCATCACCAGTGAAAGCCTGTGTGGCAGCGGCGATTTCAGCGTGGGCCGTCGTCTGCAAATTGAGGCCTATATGCAAGATACTTAACAGCGTGAGCCGCGTGCTATGGGGCGGGGATGGTTTGTGGTTTGCGGGCAGCAATCTTGGTATTGCTGGTAGTACTGCGTCAAATACTGGTCAAAGGTCCCGGATATCTGGGTGTTTTCCGCAGCGGCTGACTGGAGCGACTGCGCGGCCAGTTGCCGCAATTGTGTTTCCAGTTCTGGGGCGAGATCGGCTGTGCTAAAAGCCTTGGTATAGCTTTCTGCAAGCGCGTATCCCCACGCTTGATGCCCCCGTGTTTGACAGGCTTCAAGGACTTGCGCAGAGGGCGTTGTATCCGGGTGATCCAGCCGGTGACGAGCTTGCTGAAGGACGGCCCCATAACCTAGGTTATGAGCTTTATCGAGCAACTCAGCGGCCCCAGACATCGCATCAATGAGACGCAAACCCCAGTCGCGAAGTGAATGAGTGGCGCCTAGCAGGGACAAGGGTGTAGCCGTGAGGCGCCCTTGCGTCACAGTCAGTTGGTGATTCTGGTTAATTTGCTGAAACTCCGCCGCGTCGCAAGGAGGGCTCTCGGCCAGCACGCAAAACAGCAAAAAAAGATCGATAAACTGCATGGTTTCAACGGAAATGCCTTCCGGCTGGAAGGGGTCGAGATCCAGGCAGCGCACCTCAAGATACTCCACGCCGCGTTTACAGAGTGCAGTCAGTGCGGTTTCGCCGGGACCAGCGGTACGTTTGGGTCTAATGGCGCTGTAGAACTCATTTTCGATTTGCAGCAAGCTGGTATTGAGTTGTTTTAGGCCGGATGCTTGCCCCTGCCTGTCGGTTTTGTCGAGAGCGCTATAGGGTGGATAGGGCGTTCTAATGGCGTTGGTGAGGGTGCGGGTATAGGACGCCAAGCCGTTGTAACACACAAAAAGACCGGCTTGCGCACTGCTTTGGTAGCCGAGATGGCCCATGCGTAAGGCGGTGGCATGGGCCAGCCCCCAAGTCTCGGGGCCGAGCGGGACCAAATCGTGAGGTCGGTCGATCAAAAAGCTTGAGTCCACAACCGGTGTGCTGCCAAACAAGTACACCAGCAGCCAATAATAGCGGCGAAAGTTGCGCAGCAAATCAAAGTAGCGCGATGTCATCGCGTCTTGCGGTCGGCCGGTTGCGTGTGGGCTCCCTTGCTGGGGGAGGGTGGCTAGCCAGTCGCGATTAAATGACACATTGTAGTGAACGCCTGCGACCGTTTGCATGGTGCGCCCATAACGTAAGCTCAGCCCTTCGCGGTAGCGCGTTTTCATGCGTGCTCTATGGCTGGCGCCGTATTGCGCGATGGGAATCTGACCGGCTTCCGGTAAGCGGCAAGGCATACTGAGAGGCCAGATGGACTCCCGCGCAATGTGCCTGGCGCTAAAGGCGTGAAGGTTGTGCATTTGCGCCAAGGTCGCTTCGCGCGAGCCGCTGGGTTCGGTAATAAATTCCAGCAAGGATTCACTAAAGTCGGTTGTAATCAGCGGGTGTGTCAGGGCCGATCCCAGTGCAATGGGATGAGGTGTTTGGCTGAGTAGGCCGGCAGCATCGACCCGCAAACCCTCTTTTTCAATGCCGCGCGACCATTGGGCTTCGGGGGGGAGAGCCGCAAATTGGGCTAAGTGATCTAAGGCCGCAGCCGACAAGCGGAGGTTCGGTGGTGTGGTCATAATGGGTTCTCATGTATCGAACGGTAGCTTGTGTCTAGGCGCTGGCTAGCCTTTTTGGGGGCATCTTCGCGTTTTTCAATTCACTGGAACTCTTTGGCATCAGAAGGTTCAACCCTTAGCATTGCGCAATGGTGCCCAAAACGACCGCTTTACCGGCTATAGTCATTAGCAAGGGTTTGCAAGTCGTAAAGGGATCGGCCATATTGTCGATCCCCTCGGGGTTGCTGTGACAGCGGCGTATTTAGTGCCTAAAAAAAGGCCAAAGCGGCGTTTTTTTAGGCGTCATTGGCCTGCGAATCCTGTCTGGTTGCACTGAATTTAAGGACCTTGATCCTAGATCACGACATGACATATCAACGAGATAACGCTTTTTATGCTCGATAATGAATATTCTGGCTTTGTTGTCCATCTGATTGTGTTGCTGAATGAGGGTATTCAGTGACTGCGATGCGATTCACCTTGCCGCCGGCTTTACAGCAGGTGCTCGATAAAGGCGAGCGGCTGCTTCCGTTGCTGCTGCCGATCACCAAGGTGCCATCGGTTTGGTGGCGAGGGCTTTTAATTGCTTTGATGCTGCTTTGGCTCTCGGTCAGCCTCGCCCGCTTGGTCTGGGTGCTGACGCCTTACCCTTTGCACTCGGCTTCCCCCGTCGTTGCTTTCGCAGCGCCTGATGCCAGTGCTGCGGCTGGTCGGTCTGTGGATCTTGCATTACTTGCCGATTTATTTGGTCGCTACGACCCGGATGCCGAACGCTTGCGCCAAGAGCAGCTTGCGGCCCAATTGGCTGCTCAGCAAGCGGCAGCGCCTGTTGAATTGACCAGTTTGAACCTCAAGCTGCAGGGTGTGATTGCCAGTAGTGACCCGGCAAAATCCTGGGCCATTATTGGAGAGGACTTTGCCCAGCAGCTTTACAAAATCGGTGATGAAATACCCGGCATTTCTGGCGTGCGCTTAAAAGAAATTGCCCAGCGTTGGGTTATTTTGGATAACAACGGCAAGCCCGAAAAACTCTGGCTCTATGGTGAGGATGGCAATGAAGTGGCCACTGTTGCAGCTGTGCCACCGCCGCCACCTCCCGTCACTGCCGCTGAGCCGACGGTGCAGGCCGAGGTTTCGCAGGAACAGTTGCAAGGTGTCAAGTCGATCGGTGATGTAGTGCGGTTTATGGTGGCCACTGAGGGTGGCCAAATGGTGGGTTACAAGGTGCGCCCTGGGCGTATGCGGGAACTCTTTGACCAAGTCGGTTTAAAAAATGATGACATAGTGGTGTCGGTCAATGGCATCGAGGTCAATGAGCCGCAAAAAGTCCGTGAAGTCTATCAATCGTTGCAGAATGCGACAGAAGCTAATTTAGAGGTAAGGCGCGATGGCTCTACCCAATTTATTCAAATTCGCATGAGTTCTGGCTAGGAGACAACTGGGTGTTAAAACAAATAATAAAAGTAAGCAGTCTGTTGGCCTTTTTCTGGGGTAGTTTGGCCTTTGCCGAGCAAACCTGGACTGTCAACTTCAAGGACTCGGATATTCAGGAAGTGGTCAAATTTGTTGCGGATGTGACCGGCAAAACCACCATTGTGGATCAGCGCGTCAAGGGACGTGTGAAAGTCATTTCATCTAAGCCCTTAAACGAGCGCGAGCTGCTGAATTTGTTCCGAACCGTGTTGGAGTTGAACGATTTCACCATGGTGGAAGTGGGCAATGTGGTGCGCATTATTCCGCTGAAAGACGCCAGGTCATCCCCTGTGCCGGTGACCGATACCGCCAAGCCTAAAGACGGTTTTGTGACCCAGGTGATTCAATTACAAAATATCGCCGCGGCCAAGGTGCTGCCGGTCATACGCCCGCTCGTGCCGCAGCACTCGCATTTAGCGGCCTATGACCCCTCGAATGCCATTGTGATTTCAGACACCATTGAAAATATTGAGCGTATTCGCGATTTAATTAATCGCATTGATAAATCGGCGACGCCAGTGACGGATGTTGTGGAGTTGCGCTATGCCAATGCCGATGAAATGGTGCAAACGCTCACAAAGCTCGATAAAGACGAACAAAATCGCGGCTCTCAAAGCACGCTGACGCTGATTGCCGATAAGCGCAACAATGCCGTCTTGGTGACGGGTGAAGAGCTGCAACGCCAGCGGGTGAAGGCGCTGCTTGCTAAGCTCGATAAGCCCAAACCTCAAACCGGCAATGTACGGGTCGTCTATTTGGAATACGGCAAGGCAAAACCCATTGCCGAGACACTCACCAAAGTCGTCGCCAACCTCAGCAAAATTGGGCCAGGTGCCAAAGCCGAAGGCGGGCAGGCGAGTGCGACTGTCGAGGCCGATGAAGAAACCAATGCGTTATTGATTACCGCAGAAGGCGATACCCTAAATACCTTGATGGATGTGGTAAATCGCTTAGACGTTCGCCGTGCACAGGTGATGATCGAAGCCATTATTGTTGAGTTGAATGAGGGATCTAACCTAGATTTGGGGGTGGGTTGGATGTTTCGTAACAGTGAAAATCAACTGTTTGGTGCAGGTTTTGGGGATAAAACCACTGTTGCCGCCCCCGCTTTAGCCGGCGCAGCTGAGAGTGCCGATAATGTTGGTGTTCTGACTCAGCTTGCCGGTGCACTTGCCCAAACAGCTAATCTTACTTTGGGGACTATCGGTACCAACCGAGATGTGGACTTTGCAACGGTCTTACAAGCCTTGGAGGGCGATACCAACTCGAATATTTTGTCTAAACCCACGTTGTTAACCCTCGATAACACCGAAGCGTCTTTCACAGTAGGTAAAAATGTGCCTTTTTTGTCAGGCCAGCAGGCGTCGACTGTGCCAGGGCAAACACCCTTTCAGACTATTCAACGCCAGGACGTCGGTATTACGCTCAAAGTAACTCCCCAAGTGAATGAGGGTGATACCGTTGTGCTCGAAATTTCGCAGGAGATTTCGGATGTTATCGAAGTGTCCGGGGCATCTGATATCGGTACCACGCAACAAAAGCTGGATACCAAGGTGTTAGCTGGTGATGGTGAAATGGTGGTCATGGGCGGCTTCATCAAAAACGATACTAGGATAAAAGAGGATCGCATACCTATTTTGGGACGTTTGCCGTTGCTCGGCACCTTATTTAGGTCTCAAAGGGATAGTTCAGCTAAAACTAACTTGATGATTTTTATGCGCGCCACTGTGATTCGAGATGAAGCCGCACTGACCGGGGCCACGGCGGAAAAATACCAATACATTCGCCAGCAGCAGTTAAAAGCAAAAGATCGCGGTTTTATGCGCGTTAAAAACAGCAAAATGGAGGTCTTGCCGGATATGTCGGAGTATGACCTCTCGTTACCTGAACCAGCCGCCCCGGTGGAAACCGTGCCCGTGACTATCGAGTCTTTACCGGCTGCAGCCAGCGATCCTGAAACAGCGCCTGAGCCCAGCCGTGCGCCGCAAGATAGCCCGTCTGAGTAACGCTTATGGCAAACTTTCACCAAGACGCCTTAGATGAATTGCATTCGGCGCTGGATCTCGAAGAGGATGGCCTGCCTGCTGAGGCAGATAGCCTTGAGGCGTCTGAGGCCAATTCGGCTAGTCTGCGGCTGCCTTTTTCGTTTGCCTCAGACAACCAGGTCTTGTTCGAGAAGGGTGTTTTGTACCATGCGGGCCGGTTGAGCCTAGCCTGTCTCGCAGAAATCCGCCGTGCACTCGGACAACCCTTGCAGTTCCAGGCGTTGGAAGCGAAAGAGTTTCAAAAGCGTCTGACTTTGCACTACCAGAGTGGTGACAATGCCGCTCAGCAGGCTGCTGATGATTTGGGCGCTGATTTTGATTTGTCGGCCCTGGTTGAGGATATTTCAGAAGATTCTGAACTGCTAAGCGGCGATGATGATGCGCCCGTTATTCGCTTGATCAATGCGGTTTTGTCGCAGGCGGTGCGAGAAAGAGCGTCAGATATTCACGTCGAGCCCTTCGAAGAGCGGGTGTCGATTCGTTTTCGTATTGATGGCGTTATGAAAGAAGTTCTCTCTCCCAAAGCACAGCTGGGCCCTGTGTTAACCTCGCGGCTTAAAGTCATGGCGAGGCTGGATATTGCCGAAAAGCGCATTCCTCAGGATGGACGAATCACCGTTAAGCTGGCCGGCCACGCTGTCGATATTCGGGTCTCGACCCTGCCAAGCGCCCACGGTGAGCGGACTGTGATGCGTATTCTCGATTCCAGTGCGGGTGCATTGAAGCTCGAGCAGCTCAATATGCCAGCACAAGTATTTCAAAACTTTAAAGCCTCACTGGCTAAGCCCCACGGCATTATCTTGGTCACAGGGCCTACGGGTTCGGGTAAAACGACCACCTTATATTCGGGTTTGAGTTACCTTAATAGCCCTGAGCGCAATATTCTGACGGTTGAAGACCCGATTGAGTATTTGTTGACGGGTATTGGCCAAACGCAAGTGAATAACAAAGTGGATATGACCTTTGTGCGAGGCTTGCGCGCCATTTTGCGGCAAGACCCGGATGTGGTCATGATCGGGGAGATTCGTGATCAGGAAACTGCCGCCATTGCAGTGCAGGCCAGTTTGACCGGCCACTTGCTATTGTCCACCTTGCATACCAATACGGCTATTGGTGCCATCACCCGTCTTGGCGATTTGGGTATCGAGCCTTTTTTACTATCGTCTTCACTGGAGGCCCTCATAGCCCAGCGTTTGGTGCGCGTGTTATGTCATGAGTGCAAAGAGCCGCATGAGGCCTCTGACTCCGAATGTGAGCGTATTAAAATCCCCTTAGGCAGCGTGATATACCGCGCGGTGGGGTGTGAGAAATGTAACTTTAACGGTTACCGTGGGCGAACTGGCATCTACGAGCTGATTCCAGTTGATGACGGCTTGCGGCAATTGATTCATGAAGGGGTGGGCGAGCACATTATGTTGGCGCATGCGCGTCAATATTGCGATTCGATTGAAGCAGACGGGCGAGCCAAGGTATTGGCGGGTATCACGACCGTTGAGGAATTGCTGCGTGTCACGACGTCGCACTAGTGGTATCCGGGGTTAACCATGGCAGCTTTTAATTATCAGGCGTTAGATGCCACCGGTAAAACCGTGAAAGGCGTTATCGAAGGCGATAATGAACGGCAGGTAAGAGGTCTTTTGCGCCAACGCGGTTTGCGCCCTCTGGATGTGAAAAGTACCATCGCAAAAGCGGCCTACAGTAAGGCGGGTGCTGCTGTCCCCGAGCCGGGTCTGCTGGGGTTTTTGCGTTTGGGCGCTCAGCAGGGTATCAAACTCAGTACCAAAGACACCTCCTTGGTGACGCGGCAACTGGCGTCACTGGTTCAGTCGGGCTTGCCCTTGGATGAAGTTTTGGCAGCCTGTGCCAATCAAAGCCGCAAACCTCATATCAAAGCCATGGTGTTGCAGGTGCGCTCGCGGGTGCTGGAAGGTTTAAGCCTCACCCAGGCTATGGCCGAGCACCCGAAAACCTTCAATGATCTTTACCGTGCCATGGTCAAGGCTGGCGAGAGCGCCGGGTTTTTGGGGCCTGTATTGGAACAGTTGGCGGACTATACCGAAACTAGCCAGGAAACCAGCCAAAAAGTGAAAGGCGCTATGACCTACCCGCTGATTTTATTTGTTGTCAGTATTGGGGTGGTTACAGCTTTGATGGCCTTTGTGGTGCCGAAGCTTGTTGGTATTTTTGAAAGTCAAAAAGCCGAATTACCTTTGATGACAAAGGTTTTGATTGGCATGAGTAATTTCATTTTAAATTATGGACTTCTAACACTAGGTGCTTTAGTTGGCCTGGTGTTTGTTCTTCGACAGTATTTAAAAATTCCTAAAAATCAACTTGCTTGGCATCGTCTGCAGCTGAGGCTTCCCCTCTTTGGCGAATTAGTCCGTACCGCTGAGGCCGCCCGTTATTCCAGCACGCTTGGCTTGTTGGTCAAAAGCGGTGTTCCGGTTTTGGAAGCGCTGAAAATTGCCGCGCAAGTGCTGTCCAATCGCCACATTCAGGCGGCTGGGCGCGAGGTGGCGGTCATGGTCAAAGAGGGTGCGGGCATTGCCAAGGCGATGGATCAGGCAGAAGAGTTCCCCCCCTTGTTAGTGCAGATGGTCGCCAGTGGTGAAACCAACGGGCAGTTATCGGAACAATTGCTCCATGCCGCCTCTAACCAGCAACGGGAACTGCAATTTACAATGGCCACCCTGATGAGCTTATTAGAGCCCTTAACCATATTGTTTATGGCGGGCATGGTAGGCTTTATTGTGATGGCGATTCTCAAGCCCATGTTTCAACTCAATCAGATGGTTTAACCATCGTCGATACCCAAGGGGGATTTATGTTTCAACGTCGCCAAGGCGGCTTTAGCCTTATTGAAATTATGGTGGTCATCGTGATCATCGGTTTAATGGTCGGAGTGGTTGGCCCTGCCTTGTTTGGTAACGTGGCCGAGGCGCAGCGCGAGCGCGTCAAAAACGACTTTGCCGCCATTAAAACCGCTTTACAAACCTATAAGCTCGACAACTTTAACTTCCCAACCAGTGAAGAAGGTCTGGAAGCACTCGTCTCCAAGCCAGAAAGTGCGCGTAAGTGGCGCGATGGTGGTTACCTTGAGAAGTTGCCGAAGGATCCTTGGGAAAACCCCTATATCTATGTCAGCCCTGGCGAAAACGGTAAGCCATTTGATTTGATCAGTTACGGTAATGATCGTCAGCAAGGTGGTGAGGGCGAGGGCGCCGATATCGGTTTTTGGGATGAGGCAGCCAACTAGTTTGGCCGCTTTGTCGGCGTCATTTTGCGCGCTTGGAATGCCTCATGCGTGTCAGCAGTCATAGCGGTTTTAGCCTGCTGGAGGTCATGGCTGTGCTCGCTATTTTGGGGGTCGCTATTGCCTCGGTGACGCTGACGATTGGCCGTGGTGGCGCCGAAAACCGGCTGCAAGATCAAATCGAACAATTTTTAGCCGTGGCCGAATTTTCGGCCGATCGTGCCGTGCTCACGGGTGAGCCTATGGGGCTTTTGTTTGAGCCGCCGCAGTGGCAAACCGATGATCCAGGTGATGCGCGCCACCTAGGCTGGCGCTACCAATGGAAAACTGGCAGCCCGACGGGTTGGCAAGATGTCTTGGACTTTAAACCCTTTTCATTCGACCCTGAAACCCAGTTTGTGATCAGCATGGATGACATCGAATGGGACTGGGAAGAGTTGTTAGATCGCACTCAACCGGTAACAGCCTATTACCCCACGGGTGATATATCGGATATCACCATCACCATTACCGATTCGCGTTTGCCAGGCTATGAGCAAACTCTGCATTTAAATGAATACGGCGAGTTGGAGTGGAAAGAAATGGCCGAAAAGTTAAAAGCCCGTGAAAAACCCTAGTTGTCATTCTTTGCGTGCGGGCTTCACTCTGCTCGAAGTCATGGTGGCTTTGATCATAGTAGCGCTCGCCATTCCCGCTTTGCTGGGCCGCATGGGAGCCATGTCCAATAACGTCGCCTATACCCGTGAGCTGACCATGGCGCACTGGGTGGCGGAAAATAAAATTCAAGAGTTGCGGTTAAATGAAAAGCTGCAACGTGAACTACCCTCCGGACTCCAAGCCGGGGATATTGAAATGGGCGGCATTCGCTGGGATTGGCAAGTCGAAACCGAAGAGCAAAAAGACCTGTACGAAGGATCCTTGAAGGTCACAATTCGTGTATCGCCCCAGGGCAAGCCGCCGATTGTGGAGCTGATTACCGTCATGGTGAAACCCGGATGACGCAAACCTCAGCGGGCCCTCGCGCTATGGGCGGTTTTACCTTGATGGAAGTCATGGTGGCCATTGTGATTATGGCGATGATTGCCGTCATGACGAGCCAATCCTTTTCCACCGCCATGCAAAGCAGTGAGGCCACTCAGGAAGCCATTGAGCGCCTGGCCAAAGTCGATCGCGTCTGGGTGCTACTTGAAAATGATATTCGCAACATGATGCCACTCGTACCTCAGGTCGAAAATGCCGAGCCTTTGCCCGCAATCTATGTTGCTGACAGCGGAGAGTACCGCCTTACCTTGTTAAGGGGAGGCTATGCCAATCCGCTTCATCTGCCGAGAACGGAAATGGTGCGTATCGGTTATCGGTTTGAAGAGTCTGTATTGTGGCGCGATACCTGGATCAACATCGCCGATAATGACGAGCGCAACGCTAAGCCGCAAAAAATTTTGGACAATATTGAGGAGATTTATATCAAGGTGTTGCGTGCAGAAAATAGCAGTTTCAGTGGCGGGCCCTGGGGTGAACAGTGGCCGGCGACTGGCTTGCCATTACATGCCATTCCCGCCGCGCTGGAGGTGACCTTAAAGCTCGAGGATTTTGGTGAAATAAAACGCTACTTCACGTTTTTGCCGGGGCTCGACAATACACTGCTCAATATTCCAGGCCCCAATGGTGCCGGTCAACCCGTACCGCCCCCCGGCACAGGTCAGCCCTCTGAAGGCATTCCCGGTGAGCCGCCCGTGGGTGAGTTTTAACCCATGGCCAGTCGGCAGCGGTACCGCATTATGCCCAGGCACCAAAGTGGTATGGCGCTCATTATGGCCATGATGATTGTCGTATTGGTGACGTCGGTTGTGGTTGCGACCAGTTGGCGCTATGAGGTTGGCATGTCGCGCAATGAAAACCGCTGGCATGGCACCCAAGCTCGGCTGGTCATGGAAGGTGGCGAGCAGCTGGTCATCAAATTGCTGTTGGACGAAGACTTGCGGGACCCCAGTGTCGATGGCAACGCCGACCACTTGTTTGATATCTGGGCACAACCGCAGCAAATGCCTATTGATAATGGCTATATCGAAGTCAAAATTGAGGATGCACAAGCGCGTTTTAATATCAATTTATTGGCGCTACCGAATCTGCAAGCCACCCCGCCTGGGCAGCCGCCAAGCCCTCAGCAGCCGCTAACGCCTCAACAGCAGCAGTGCCAGACGCAACCTGAGGCCTTTGAGTGTAAATACACCGAGCCGCAACGGATTTTCATTCGCTTGTTGCAGCTCATAATGCCTGAGCAAAATCCACTGTCGTTACAAGATGCCGAGGAAATTACCCAAGCGGTGATCGATTGGGTCGATGCCGATCAAACGTTTTCGATTCCCAATGGCGCAGAGCAGTCGGCCTATGTCAGCAATGAACTGCCCATTGTTGTGTCGAACCGCCCCATGGCCTCGATCACTGAGTTGAGCCTGGTAAAAGGTATGACGCCTGACTTGTACGAGCGGCTCTTGCCCTATGTGATAGCACTGCCGGCAGACGGGCCTATGGCAGCCTATTTAAACGTCAATACCGCGCCCGATATCTTGCTTCGGGCTTTGAATGCGCGTTTTCAAGCGCAGCCGCTGGAATTGGAGCAGGCAGCCGAGCTTGTCAATTTGCGCAATGAAAAAGTTCGCCAGGATCTGGAGCCGCCGGGGCAGGGTTTTCAGGATGCGAATGCCAAGGATTTTGTGGGTGAAGTGGTGAGTGAATTGGCACTTGTGACAGATCCTGCTGATTTTGATGGAAATTTCTTGGTAACCGGCAGCCGCTATTTTATATACTCCGCGACTGTGACGCTCGGCGACAAGGTGCGTCGCGGTAAGTCACTGATTCGCAGGATCAATAACACCCACGAGGTCATCTGGCGAACGGACGGCAACTTTTAGCGCTAGGGCCCTGCCCGGTAAGGCGCTACACTTAGGCTGTGTAGCCGGTTGATGATAATAAAGTAAAGCAGGTGCAGCAGTGGCAGATAGACTAATTGTGCGCAAGGTAAAGCAGGGCCTTTGGCAGTGGCGCTGGGCAACTGCTGCGCTTGAGTGGCAAACAGATACCTTCTATACGGGCGATATTAATCTCCTAGCGGAGGCTGCTGCCGGTAAACCCTGCTGGTTGTTGCTGGATGGCCGGGAAGTGATAACCCGCCACCTGGATGTCGGCGTCAAAGACCGAAAACTGCTGCCGAAGCTCGTGCCTTATCAGCTTGAAGAGTCCATTGTGTCATCCATAGACGCGCTCCTCTTTGCCTATGGCCCTTTGGAGAATGGGCAGCTGAATACGGCTTTTGTGAGTCAATCAGAAGCCAGGGCATCGCTCGCGGAAATCGAAAACCTCGGCGCCGATATCGAAGTTTTAACGGCGGATTACCTGGAGTTAAACGCGCGCAATGGCTGGATATTGGTTGACGATGGCGATCAGTTGCTCGTCAAGCTGAGTTCCGGCCTTGGCTTCAGCTGCGACAAATCAGCCATGCAGTGGTATCTGGATGCGCTCTTTGCCACGTTAAAAACTGACGAGGGGCAATGGCGAGATGACAATTTACCGCCACAAATCGAGTTGGTCGCCGGCGATCGCGAATCACTTGCCGCTTTACAATCATTACTGCCGGAGGGACTTGACTGGCAAACGACTGTGACACTCCTCGAGCGCGAAGGCGGTTTTTGGGATTCGCTGGCCTTAAATAACAAGGCGATTCTCGATTTTCGTACCGGTGCCTTGGCGCGCAAATTGCCGTTTGCCGAGTGGTGGAAAGCCTGGAAATTACCGGCCATTGCAACGGCTATTGCATTTGCTGCGGCAACCGGTACGGCTTATGGTGAGTGGCAAAAAGCAAAATTGATTAACCGTTTTTTGTTTGAAGACCGGGATGCGATCTTTCGCCAGGTGGTGCCGGCCGGGTCCATCACGGACCCTGTCAAGCAGCTCGAGGCCAAATTGGTTAAACGGGAGCAGGGCGCGTCATCCAATGTCGTTTATTTGATGTCGCGCATTGGCCCTGTGATTCGGGATAAAAATGGTCTAAAGCTGACGGGTTTTCGTTATGCGTTGGATTCTGCCTCGGTACAATTAAATGTTGAAGCGATGGATTTTGCCTTGCTGGAAGCCGTTCGCGCTGAGCTGGCCGCGACAGGTTTAATCGCAGAAATAAAAAATTCCCGTGTTGCGGGCGAGATTCAGCAGGCCCAAATCCGGGTGGCGGAACAATAGTCTCGATAATTCGGCATTTTGGGTATTCGATTTTTTGAGTGAAGCACGCCATGATCAATGATTTTAAAAGCTGGTTTTTGTTGAAAACGCCGCGAGAGCAATTATTTTTAGCCATCGTCTCAGTGGCGCTTGTCATTAGCCTGTTGTTGGCACTCGTTTTAGTGCCTTTGCAAAAAAAGCGAGATCAACAGCTTGCCAACAATGCTTCGGTATTAAATCAACAAATCAAAGTACGGGATTTGGCCTCAGCTGTTATGGCACAAACCCAAACCGGCGGCGATCAGGTGGTGAGCCTTGCGCAAATTTCCAATACCAGTTTGCGCAATCAAGGGCTGAGCATGGAGGATTTTCAGCCCACGGGAGAGAACGACGTGCGAATTCGGCTGGGAATGTCTGAATACAATAAAGTCATGGCTTGGTTGCATGAACTGGAAAATAAAGAGGCGATTCAAATTGCTGAGCTGACGGTCGCCGCCAGTGATAACCCCGGAATACTGAGCAGTGTCTCGGTTCGTCTGCATAGAAATTAAGGTTTGATATGAGTAAAAGCCTCAAAGTCGCTTTGGGTGTTGCCTTGTTGTTGTTTTGGGCCTATCACACCCTGATGCGCATTCCGGCAGAGTACTTGACGGTGACACTCACACGCGCGCTCCCGGCTCTGCAATTATCATCTGTCAGCGGCAGCGTTTGGACCGGACGTGCCGGTAATGCCTATGTTGCCTATGGTGGGCAGGCGCTTAATTTAGGGACTGTCAAATGGCAGTTTCAGTGGATGCCGCTGCTGGCACTTAAGGCCTGTGTGAATCTTGATAGCGAGCGTTTGAGTGGATTGGTTTGTCGCCATCTCAGTGGTCAAAATGAATTCCAGCGGTTGCAATTGGCGCTTCCCGCTAAGTTATTTGACGCTATCAACCCCGCAGTGAAGTTTTCGGGAAATGCCAGCCTGAATATTGTTAAAGCTCGCGTCGATGATCGCGGCTGGCTTTCGGAAATGAATGGCAATGCGAGCTGGCAAGGTGCCAATATCAGCGTGAATGGCAGTTGGTTTACCCTCGGCGATTTTGGTGCCGATTTGACGCAAAATGGCAGTGGAGCATTGGCAGCCGCTATTTTTGATCTCTCGGGTCCCTTTGGCGTTAAATTAAACGGATTGGTCGGTGTCGAGACAGCGCCAAGCGTTGAGGGCACTATTTTGCCCAAAGAGGAGGCGCCCACGGCCATTACGGATGTGCTGGGCCTCGTGGCGGCACAACAAGAGGATGGATCTTTTCGTTTGAAATATCCGCTGTGATAGCGCCTGTGCGGTTGCGTGTTTACATTTTTCTATGGATTGTCGGGTTTTCGCCCCTGAGTGATGCGCAATGGTTTGAGGCCCAAAAGCAAATTATGGGCACCGAAATCTTGATCACCCTCTGGGCGGACACCCCAGAGCAAGGGCAACACGCTATTGATGCAGTGGTTTCGATTTTTGAAGGGGTCGATCAACGACTGTCTCCTTATAAACCGCATTCTGATTTATCCAAGCTCAATCGCGAGGCCTTGACCCAATCGGTCACGCTTAGTGATGAATTGCTGTTTTTGCTGACAAAAAGTGAGTATTGGAATCGCCTGACCGAGGGGGCCTTTGATATTACCTATGCTTCCGTTGGCCGCTTTTACGACTATCGTCGCGGCCTTATGCCGAGCCAAGCGGAGCTTTCCGCTTTGCGGCCAGCGATCAACGCCAAAAAGTGGTTATTGCTTGATCATGAAAAAGGTCGCGTCACCTTTATGCACCCTAAGCTCGCCATCGATTTGGGCGGTATTGCAAAGGGTTATGCGGTGGATCTTGCAATAGAGACCCTAGTCCGACGGGGTATTGCCAATGCGTATGTCAGTGCCGGTGGTGATAGCCGTCTTTTAGGGGATAAACGCGGTAGGCCCTGGATGATCGGCATTAAAAATCCTCGCTCAGACGCTTCGGCGCCAGTTATTCGTCTGCCGCTGGAATCGGTAGCAGTGAGTACATCCGGGGACTACGAGCGGTTTTTTATGGATGAGACCGGGCGGCGCCATCACCATATCATCAACCCTAAAACCGGCCAGAGCGCAGCCGATGTGATGAGTGTGACTGTCCTCGGGCCCGCAGGCGTCGATACCGATGCCTTGTCGACAGGCGTGTTTGTAATGGGTGTTCAGGCGGGGTTGGCGCTGATTAATCGTCTTGAAGGGTTTGACGCCATTATCATCGATAACCAAGGCAAGGTGCATTTTAGTCAAGGGCTGGCTCCGCCAGCGGACACGGGGCCTGAATAAAAATCAAGCCTGTGAAAGAATTGGCAAATGGCTTGAGCTAAGCTTGCCTTGTTATTTGTGGCTTTGGCAAGGTGGCAGCCCTCAAGGCGCTTTCACGCGCAATGACCTGCTTGACTGAGGTCGGGATGGTTACTTTAGGGGTCTTAACGATGCGGTATAGGTGTTTAATGAAGCGGTTGCGGGCTCAATCCGGTTGGTTGTTTCTCTTGTTGTGCTTTGTCAGCATGGAGCTTCGGGCACAAGAGTCTGTACCCGAAACGACGCCGACAGCGGTGGCCGCCCCCAAGGTTGCCACTCTGGTATCGGCCGATCTTTCTTCTGCTGAGGCTTCGACCCGTGCTGTGGATTCTGACCCTGTAAGCCCTAGCCCTGTAAACCCTAGCACTACGACAAATCAGCAGATTGAAGATCTTAAAAAAAGTGCTTTGGAGCTGAATCGGGATTTGATGATTCTTGAGGAAGATCTCCTGTTTCCTGCCAATACGCAAATCGCCGTATTTGTGTCCTTGGATGTCGGGGTCTATTTTTCATTGGATGCCGTTAAGCTCAGTATTGACGGCGAGCTGGTCGCCAGCCATTTATACACCGCAAAACAAAACACGGCTTTGGCGCGTGGCGGCATTCAGCGCTTGTATCTTGGTAATGTAAAGTCGGGCCAGCATGAGATCACGGCGGTTTTTCACGGTATAGGCCCGGAAAAACGCGAATATAAACGCGGCGCCACCTATAAATTGACCAAAAATCAATCGCCTTCATTTTTAGAAATTCAAATTCGGGACAACACAGGCAATATGCAACCGTCTTTTGAGTTTAAAGAATGGCGTTTGTAGCGGTCCTTATGCGCGCGGTTGTTGTTATTGCAGTTTTTGTAAGAGCTGCTTTTGCAAAAGGTATTCTTGCAAAAGCTGTTCTTGTAAAAGCTCTTGTTACAAAAGGTATTGCTACAAAAGGTCTTGTTGCTGAAAGAGCTGTCAGCTTTCGATTGTTGCTTGCGCTACTGCTTGCGACTCCGCTGAGCTTGAGCGCCAGCTGGCGCGATTCGGTACCCAGTTGGCTTCGCGTCAAGCAGCCTTTGACGCGCGCGGCCGACCTGCGTTACGGCGAAGCTCTGTATTACTATTATCAGCAACAGCATTTTTCAGCCTTAACGGCACTGCAGGTGGCGAAGGAAAAAGGTGGAATTCAAGGCCACGGCGACAACCCTGACATAATGCTGGGTGGCCTGTATCTGGCGTATGGCCTGGATGCCTCTGCCCGAGACCTCTTCAAGCAGTTTCTGACGGCCAATCGCTCTGCTCAAGTGAATGATTCCGCGTGGCTGTTTTTAGGTCGCTTAGCCTTGGATCAGCGCGATGATGTGAGCCTGAATGACGCCTTGAGTCGCATTAGCCAGAAACCGGAACCCCATTTAGTTGACGACATTTTAGCGCTGCGTGTCGATGCGTTATTGGCGCAAGGCAAGCTCGCCGATGCCTTACAAATGGCTGATTTGCCACAGGCGGGTAGCGAATGGGCGCCTTATATTTGGTTTAATTTGGCCGCTGCGCTGGCCCGTGAAAAGCGTTACGAAGAGGCAGTCGGTTTTTATAATCGTTTGCAAACTATCCCGCAGCGTTCCGATGTCTATTTGGCTCTCTATGACCGAGCCATGACCGCTGCCGGTTATGCCCAATTATTTAGCAAAAACCCGAGTGAGGCTGTAGCACAGTTTAAACAGGTGCGGATGAGCAGCCCCTTGGCATCGCGAGCCTTGTTGGGCTATGGCTGGGCCGCATTTGAGTTGAATGATTTCACCTTGGCACTGGCCCCTTGGCAACGGCTGGGCGCCTTGCCGCTGCTCGATGGCAATGTGCAGGAAGCCTTGGTGGCGATTCCCTATGCCTATGAAAAGCTCGGTCAAAAGAGTACTGCCTTACAAAAGTACCGCGACGCAGAGGCTGCCTATCAACAGGAAATTCTCGCGCTTGACGCTTACAGTGATGAATTGAAACAAAAATCCTTATTAGCGGATTTTGCTTTGGAGCCAGAGGCGGATATGAACTGGATTCAGTTCTCGCACCAGCAGGGCTTCTCTGCGCGGTTTCGCTACCTTACGCCACTGTTTGCTCAAAACCCCTTTCAGCGTCAGGTTCAACAAATTCGCGATCTTCAGCATTTGTTACAGCGATTTACGCAATGGCAACAACGGGTCACTTTTTACCAAGCGATGTTAAAGGAGCGTGAGCGCAATCGTGTATTAGAGCTTGAACGCTTGGAGGCGAAGCAGGTCGATGAGCGCTTGGCGACCTTGCGCCAGGCTGAGCGCACTTGGGCCAGTCACTTTGCCCAGGTTGATGCCAAGCACGATTTTTTTGCGTTATTAACACCTGAAGAATCAGGCCGCTATAGTCGAATACGCCAGAGTGAAGCCAGGATATTGGCGTTGGAATCAGCCGGCCACGACATGTCTAAACAGCGTGATCGTCTTGCCTACATTAAAGGGGATCTGCTGTGGCGCAGCAGTGAACGCTACGCCGAGCGTTTATGGCAGGCAAAGACCAGTTTGTCTGACCTGCAGGAGGCGATTGCGCACAGCGAAGCAACACAGGAACGCCTGGAGCGCCTGATTGCCGCTAGCGAAGATTTAAAGCCTTACGAGCAGCGCCTCACCGTCGCGCAAGCGCGCGTCGACGAGCATATTCTGCTGTTAAAACAAGCGCTTGAGCAGCAGGATGCCGCTTTGCGAGCCTCGATAGTGATCTACCTCGAGCAGGAGCGCCGACAGCTACAGTTTTACTTGGCACAAAGCCGTTTAGCCATGGCACGGATTCTCGAGCAGGCTACGGAGGATCTGTATCGATGAATCGTGATCGGGTGCGCTATTGTCTGGGAGCTTGGGGGCACTATGTTTCTCAGATGGCATTTTGTCGACAGGGTTGCCGGCTGATATTACTGGGGGTTTTTTCGGCGGGTGGTTGCAGTGTGTTTCGTGACGATATCGCAAGCTTAGGCCCGACGCTCGCTGATTTGCCTGAGGCCAGTCTGGTGCAAGAGTCTGGGCCAGTTGCCAAAGCCAGCCGCGAGGAAATTGAAGCCCTGTATGAAAAAGCTCTGACCGTGTCGACTGATGTGGGTATTCAGGAGCAGGTTAAGATTCGTCTGGCTGATATTGAAATGGCGAGAAGTCAAGATCGCTTGGTCAATGCACCTGAATCGCAAGGAACCTTTTCAAAATCGATTTCGCTCTATGATGAATTGATTGCGTCGCAGCAATCGGTGAAAGGGCGCGTTGATGAGCGACTGCTCTACCGGGCTTCGCAGGCCTACGCGCTGGATGCGCGCGTGGGGGAGTCAGATCAAAAACTCGCCAATCTGGTCGCGCAGAATCCGGACTCGCCCTTTGCCGCAGAAGCGCAATTTCGGCGCGCCGAATTGGCTTTTGCCCGCGCCGATTACCGAAACGCTTATGCCTTGTATCAGGCGGCTGAGGCCTACGGTCAACAGACGCCATTTTATCTCAATGCAGTCTATATGCAGGGTTGGGCTCTCTTTAAACAAGATCAATATCTAACATCCTTGACTCCTTTTGGGCGCGTCATGGATTTACTCTTGCCAACCGAACAGACCTTTAGCACCTTAAAAGAAAATGAACGTAATCTCTTGGCCGATACGTTAAAGGTGGTGGCGATTGCATTGTCCTACTTACATGGCGCTGATAGTTTGGTTGCCTGGTCTGCCGAAAAACCCGATAAGCAGTACTGGCATTTGGTCTATCAGCATTTGGGCGATTTTTATTTGGAAAAAAAGCGCTATCGTGATGCGGCAAACAGTTATCAGGCGTTTGTGGAGCACTTTCCAAAGAGTCCACAGAGTCCGGCGCTTGCCACTAAGGGTATTGACGTCTTTTTAGCCGGTGGTTTTGCCGATGAAATTCTGCCGGCAAAAGAGTCCTATATCAAACGCTTTGGCGGAAGGAGCGATTATTGGCGATCTCTGTCGCAGGGCGAGCGTCTGCATAGCGATACTCTCGCGCTCTACTTGGATGAGGTGTCTAGTTTTTATCACAGCGAAGGCCTGCGCTTAAAAGCCGTAACCGCTAAAAAAGGCGCCGAAGCGCCCGGCCCCTATTTTGCCAAAGCAGCGGATTACTATGGTGAATGGCTAGAGACCTTTCCCGCTCAGCCGAGAGAGTCAGAGTTGACGTTTTTACAGGCCGAGGCGCTGCTGGAATCTCTGCAACTGCCTTCAGCCATTCGCGCGTTTGAACGTGTTGCCTATGTTCTAAAAGATACTAGCCGAGGCGCCACAGCCGGTTATGCGGCGCTTCTCGCCTGGGACCGGCTCATTCAAATTGCCAGTCCGGCTGAGTTGGCGGCTCATCAGAATGCCCGCGTTAACAGCGCCGTTACCTTTGCGGACCACTACCCAACGGATGCCCGAGCCTTGCCTGTTCTCGTCAATGCTGCTGAGCAGGTCTATCGATCGCAAGATCGTTTAAAAGCGCAGCATTTAGCACAGCGCATTTTGGCGTGGAAGCCCACTGCTGATCGGGACCAACAAAAAACGGCACATATTATTATTGCGCACAGCCTGTTTGAAGAGCCTGATTACTTGCAGGCAGAATCTCACTACCGCTCAGCATTGACATTGGCAACTGCCGACGACCCCATTCGTCAAACGATTTCAGAGCGTATTGCAGCCTGTATGTTTAAGCAGGCGGAAGCCAATATAGCGACGGGCGCCTCCTTGGAGGCCGTTAATCAATTGTTAGCTATAGGCGATATAGCGCCCAACTCTGAGATAGCGATGAAAGGGCAATATGATGCTGCAACGCATTTGATGGGGTTGGGCAAATGGCGCGATGCTGAAAAAGTCCTTTTGCAGTTTAAATCCCGCTACCCCAATAGCCCCCTCCAAAAAAACCTGCCACCGAAACTGGCTAAAATTTACCAAGAAACAGGTGACTGGGGTAAAGCCGCTGAGCAGCTGGCCTTGATGTCCGGCTCAGACGCAGACGCCGAAACACGCCGCGAAGCGCTGTACTTATCCGCAGAACTTTATCAAAAATCTGGCCGCAGTCAGGATGCCATCACCACCTATACCCAATACTTGGCGCGTTATCCGGCACCCTTTGATTTAGCCATGGAAGCGCGTAAAAAATTGGTGGATTTATTCTTGGAGGCCAATAACGGTGCCCAAGCCGATTTTTGGTTAAATGACATGATTAAAGCCGATGCTAAAGCCGGCAGCGCTCGCACAGAGCGCAGCCGTTTTTTAGCGGCTGAAGCCATGGTCCAGTTTGCGAACCGTGAGCTGCGGGCCTATGAGTCGATTAAATTGCGCGCTCCGATCAAAGACACTTTAAAAGCCAAGCGAGCTGCCATGGATAGAACGCTCTCAGCCTTTAAACACGTGATTGATTATGGCGTGGCTGATAAAACAACGGAGGCCAATCACCGTATTGGTGAAGTCTATGCCAATTTATACCGCGATATTTTGGATTCTGAGCGCCCCAAAGGGTTAGATGAATTAACCCTTGAGCAATACGAGATTATGCTCGATGAGCAGGCGGCACCGTTTAAAACTAAGGCCGTTGAGATGTTAACAGTGAATGCGGAGCGCTCGTGGCAAGGGTTTTATGACGATTGGGTCAAGGCTAGTTTTACAGCGCTAAAAACCTTATTACCTGCACGCTATGGCAAAGCCGAAACGCGGCTGGAGGTGAGTCGTGGCATTCAATAGGGCTTTGCCTAAGATCGTGCGGTTTTTGGCGGTGGCTGTGTGTTGCGTCTTTTTGGCTGCCTGTGCAGGGCAATCAAAAGATAAACAGCCAGACAGTATTGCAACGACAGGGACTGACGCAGCCCCCGAAAAATTGACGCTGATGCCAGACCCTTACACACTCAAGGCAAAATCAATACCTGAGGCGTTAAACACGCAATTTATGGCTGCTGCCGCCTTATTGCAGAACAAACGGTATTCTGAGGCTGAGTTAGCGTTTTCGAGTTTAGTCAAAGCCTATCCGGCGGTATCTGGCCCAGTTGTGAACCTTGCTTTAGCACTCGCAGCACAGAATAAAAACGCTGAGGCTGAAGCCGCCTTTAAAAAGGCGCAGCAGGTCAATTCGTTAAATGGAGATGCCTATATCGCTTATGGTATCTGGCTACGAGATCAGGGCCGCTTTGCCGACGCACAAGCCCAGTACGAAAAAGCCATTGCGGTATGGCCCCACAATGCGCTGGCCCACCGCAACTTGGGTATTCTTTACGATTTGTACCGTGGTCAGTTTGATAAGGCGCTGTATCATTTTGAAATCTGTCAAAAAATCACGGGTGGTGAAGACAAACAGCTCAATGGTTGGATAGTCGACCTCAAGCGTCGGCAGCTATCCAAGGGCCTTAGCCCATGAGGGTCCGTGATTGCTCTATGGCCTATGTCTTATGCCCAGTGCCCAGTGCCCAGTGCAAACCATCCATTATGGTTTATTCATTTTAAGGTGTGATAATGATCCAGCCCGACCGCATCGCTTACCGCTTCACGTTTTGGGTGTTGCTCTCCTCGATAGTGACTCTGTCTGCAGTCGCTGACGAGGTGGTGACGCTCAATACGACAGTACAAGGCAATCAAGAACATCCCAGTGTGACCTATATTGTTCCTTGGCGTGAGGCGCCGCCGACGGATCTGGTCGAAATGCCTTTTAATCTGCAGACTCGCTTGATCAATGTGTTTGATGGCGTCAATCGCCAAGAGCACGAGCGGGAGGTGGTATTTTTAATGCAATTCGATGCAGCCACTGCCGAGGCTGAAAATCATGATGCTATAAACCATGATGCTATTCAGTAATGAGCAACTCAGCAACGAACAATTCAGTAACGAACAATTCAGTAATTAAAAATTTAGTAATCAACAATAACAATTGACGTCTTTTTACTGTGGAGATTTTTTATGCTTGATACAACCATTCGTTTTTTTCAGGATGGCGGTATATTTATGTACCCCATCGGTTTGGTCTTGGTGATTGGCTTGGCGATTGCGCTTGAGCGCTGGATTTTTTTAACCGTCGCTAAAACATCCAATCGCAGAGCCTTTGATCGTATTTTGCCCTTGTTGCGCAAAAAAGATTATTCGGCAGTCGTTGAAGTGTCCCGCTCATCGGAGGCGCCGGTCGGGCGGATTATTTCCGCTGGCTTGGCAAGATTACAGCAAACCCCCCGTCGGGAAGATATTGAATATGCTATGGAAGAAGGCGTGATGGAAGCTGTTCCCCGCTTGGAAAAGCGCACAGCCTATATTGCCACCCTGGCCAATATTGCCACCCTGTTGGGCTTGCTCGGCACCATTATGGGCCTGATTGCCGCTTTCACCGCCGTGGCTGAGGCGGATCCTGCGGACAAAGCGGCTTTGTTGTCGAGCAGTATTTCGGTCGCAATGAACACCACCGCGTTTGGCTTGATGGCCGCTATCCCGTTATTGCTGATGCACACTGCAATTCAAAACAAAACCAATGAAATTATTGATAGCTTGGAAATGGCTGGCGTCAAATGCCTCAATATTATTGCGACGGCTGCGCCAAGCCCCAAAGCGACGACTCACGCCACGCCCGCGCCCTAAGCTTGAAGGTTATACATGCGAATCAGACGCCGAAATAAAGACGAAGCCGACCTCGACATCACGTCTTTTATGAATCTGATGATTATTCTGGTGCCCGTATTGTTATTGAACATGGTCTTTTCACACATTACGGTGTTAGAGCTAAAATTGCCGGACCTAGCGCCGGGTGCCAGCGTGGATTCATCAGAGACCAACACCACTCTTGAGGTGGTGATTTACCCTGATCTATTGCAAATTAATTATCCAGCCGGTGTGCCGGTGAAGAAAATTGCAAAATTGCCTGCCGGCCATGATTTTGCAACGCTAAGCAGTTATTTGCAGGAAATTAAGCGGCAACTGGCTGAACAGGGTAAAGAAAAGCGCGATATTTTTATTCTGTTGGAATCCAAAACGGATTATCAAACATTGGTGACCACCTTGGATACAGTCCGCTCCTATAAAGCCGTTGTGGCCGCGTCGGTTGTCGATGCGGAGCTGTTTCCGGACGTGTCGCTCGGCGATGCGCCAGCAGCTGGCAATGTCGCTTTGCCCGCTGTCACCCCGGCTGAGGTGACGCCATGAAACAATCATTGCGTGCCAAACGCATGGCGAGATTGCACCGTCGCCACCGAGGGCAGTCCAAGTTAAATCTGGTAGCGCTGATGGATATTTTTACCATTTTGGTGTTTTTTCTATTGGTTAATTCTTCCGATGTGGAGGTGTTACAAAATGATAAAACGATCAAGCTGCCAACGTCCATCGCCGACAAAAAACCAGAAGAGATGCTGGTTGTTTCAGTGACAACCCAATCGATAGTGGTTGGTGGGCGCGCCATTGCGGATATCCCATCGGTGCTGGCGAGTGACACGGAGGACATTCCGGCGCTGGTTCAGGAATTGCGTTACCTCGCGGATCGTAAACCTTACAAAAATGCCGACGAGGCCAAGCGCGGTCGCGACGTTACCATTATGGGGGATAGCACTATTCCCTATACCGTCTTGAAGCGCATTATGACCAGCTGTGCCCAAAGTGAATTTCGCAATATTTCGTTGGCGGTGAGCCAGCTGGTGCAATCTGAGGCTGCACCGGGAGCAACACCATGATGTCGAGAGTCATATTGGCGCCAAACTTGGTGTTGCCTTGGTCAAGTTCTGTTGAGGATGGTCGGCGTTTTCACCTGATTCTCGCGGCTTTTTTAGCCATTTTTGTGGTGTGCGGGCTGCTGCTTGCCTGGGTGACGCTACCCGAAAAATCGCGGGAAGAGCGCGCGGCTTTACCGCCTCAACTAGCGCGGGTGATGATCGAGAAAAAAGAGCTGCCGAAGCCCCCGCCGCCTGTGCCGGTGCAACCGAAAGAGATTGAAAAGCCCAAAGAAATCGAAAAGCCCAAAGAAACGGTAAAACCTGAGCCCAAACCCGAACCCAAAACGCCGCCTAAAGCGGAGAAGACACCCCCCAAGCCGGAAGCCGTTAAAAAAGCGCAGGACACGGCCAAAGCCATTGTGCAGGAGACTTTTGCTGACGATTTAGCGGCTATGCGTGAGTCTTTGGATGTCAGCGATATTCAAACCGCCGACATTCGGCCCGCTCAGCAGGCGCAGACGCAGGCGGCTTCGGTGCAGCGAAATCTCATCAATTCCGGTGCGCAAACGCTAAGTGGAGGTGTCAATACGCAGGCGCTCAGCCGCGATACGGGCGGTAAGGCGCTGTCTGGGCGTGAGACGACCGCTGTTGGCAGCAAATTGGCTGCCGTGACTGAGTCTGCTGAAGCCAATCGCCAAGCGAAACAGAGAGCAGAGGACTCAGGTAACAAAGCCTCGCGCAGTAAAGCGGCGATGGGGCAGGTCATTGATAGCCAGAAGACCAGTATTTTCGCCATTTATCAGCGCGCATTGGATGAAGATCCAACGCTGACTGGCAAGGTGGTGTTTGAATTTGTGGTGGAGGCCTCTGGTGTTGTGTCATCGGTGAAAATTGTGTCCAGCACACTGGGCTCGCCGGATTTAGAGCGAAAACTGTTGGCTAAACTGCGCTCTATCAATTTTGGTGCTGCCGATGTGGCTCGCACTACGGTGCAGCATACGATTGATTTTTTACCCTACTGACGGCGTTTCTTTATACCAGCTGCTTTTTTATACCAACTGCTTTTTTATACCAACGGCTGCCGTTGAACCGCGTCGATGCACCTTCTTCCTCACTCAGGGCCTGGCAGAAGGTGTGTGCAGCGCGGCGGGTGACTCAGGCTGTGATGCTGTTTTATGCAGCATCGTTTGGTAAGCGGCTTCAAACAGTGGTTGCTCTCGGTGGCGCTTAATCTGTTCAAAGAGTACTTTCGCATCCGCGTAGGTGTATTGCAGATAGGAAAGCCACTGTTTTAAACGGTTACCGAGTGATTTCGCTGAGCCGGTCTCCAGGGTTTGCAGGTGGTAGTTCCAGATCCCTGGCAGCAAGGTGTGAAACGACTGGGCTCGGTAGTCTTCGCCTGCCCAGCGAGCGCGTATGGCTAAAGCCAGGTCAGGGCGTGCCAATAGGCCACGGCCTATCATGATGTCACGGCAACCGGACTCCGCTTGGCAACGCAGAGCGTCTTCAACCGTCCAAATTTCACCATTTGCGATAACCGGAATCGACACACATTCCCGCACTTTGGCGATCAGGTGCCAATAGGCAGGCGGCTGATACCCGTCTTCTTTGCTGCGCCCATGCACCACCAGCTCGCTGATGCCGCCGGCTTCCAGGGCGGGTGCGGTTTCGTGATAATCGTCGCGATCTTTGTAGCCGAGTCGCATCTTGGCGGTGACAGCTATCTCTGGGGCTACAGCACGTCTCACAGCGCGTGCAATGCGATAGAGCAGTTCGGGTTCTTGCAGTAAACAGGCGCCGCCCCGGCTTTTATTGACCGTTTTTGCGGGGCAGCCAAAATTCAGATCAATGCCGATGGCGCCGAGCGCAGCGGCGCGCGCCGCATGCTCGGCAAGTCGTTCCGGGTCGCTGCCAAGCAGCTGTAAACGCACAGGGATAGCGAGTGGCCGTTCAATTTCCGGGCAGCAGGCGAGAAAACAGGCGTCGGGCAGGCGGCTTTCAGAGATGCGCAAAAACTCGGTGACCGCGAGGTCAATACCGCCTAAACGCGCATAAAAAGCCCGCATCGGGTGATCCATCACCCCTTCCATTGGTGCAAGGTAAATCCGCATGGCAAGTCCAAATAGCGGATTTTAACGAAATACGGCGCTAGCTTCTGCCGGAACTGAGGGTATTTTTTAAGTAATGGTTGAGCGTGCGATTGAACGCTTGCTGATTCAAGCTGCGATTGGTGAAGTTCAGCTGCCCTGCGATACCGGATTGCACCTGCAGCGTTTTAGCCGGCACCTGCAGTAGGATGGTGTCGCCTTGCGTGAGTGTTAACGCAACATCAAACTGGCCATGCTCATTGGGCACATAATGGTCAACCAGGGGGCCTTCAATGTCGGGCGCTACCAGGCTGCTGTTGTGCAATGACAGCGTGACGATAGGCAGCCCGTGTTGTTGGGCTTCCTGCAAGGGCATATCCAAGACGCGCCAGCCTTGGTTGCGCAGCGCGTTTTTAGCGGCCTGGGTAAGGCTTTGCTGGTAGCTGGCTTGAAGGTTTGCCAGCGCGCGAGTGCCGTGGCGTTTAGCCTGTTGTTGCACCCAGTCGGGCGCGAGTTGGAAGTCGACAGTGGCGACCACGAGACCTGTCGCCTGCCAGGCTTGTCGCTGCTCGAGCGTCAGGGGCGCGGGTGTGACAGAGGGCTTGGGTGCCAGTGAGCCGCAGGCGCTTAAGCTACTGACGCAAAACAAGGATATGACGGTACACACAAGCCCGTGTTTCAGTTGCGCTAATGGGAGCTTGCTCGAGCTGCGCCAAGCGCAGACCTTTTGTAAACGGCTGGCGGTATCAGGGGAAATAGCGCGATATAACAGGATTGCCATAAATACATCTCCGGCATGAAGGAAGCGTCCGAGTCGGCGTTTGCCTTGGATCAAATTGTGTTTAACCCGTTCAGTGGCGGCGTTGATTTTGACACAGAATACCCCCATTAAGTTGTCAGATTTATCACACTGGAGATAACCCATGCGTATCGACCGCCTTACTCACCCCCTTCAGTTAGCGCTTTCTGATGCCCAGTCGTTGGCCCTGGGGCGCGATCATGCCGAGCTGGATAGCTGGCACCTGTTGCAGGCTTTGCTCGATCAACAAGGCGGCACTGTCAGGCCGCTTTTAGTGCAGGCGCAGTTTGATCTGTCGGGTTTACGCAACGCACTGGCCAAAAAACTGGACGAGTTACCCCGTTTAGGCAAGGCAACGGGCGACGTTCGCATGAGCCAGGATTTAGTGCGTTTATTGAATCTGGCCGATAAAACAGCTCAGCAGGCGGGGGATAAATTTATCGCCAGTGAATCCGTCTTATTGGCAGCCCTCGGCGATAGCGGCAGCGCTTTAGGCGACCTGTTAAAACGCTTTGGTGCGGCCAAAGCCTTAAAAGACGCCATCGACAAGGTGCGGGGCGGCGAAAAAATTCAGGATGCGGATGCCGAAGGCCAGCGGCAAGCGCTGGAAAAATATACGGTGGATTTAACGGCACGTGCTGAAGCCGGAAAGCTTGACCCGGTGATCGGTCGCGATGACGAAATTCGGCGCACAATTCAAGTGTTGCAACGTCGCACTAAAAATAACCCGGTATTAATTGGCGAGCCCGGCGTGGGCAAAACGGCGATTGTCGAGGGCTTGGCGCAGCGCATCGTCAATGGCGAAGTGCCAGAGGGTTTAAAGGGTAAACGTTTATTGTCTTTGGATTTAGGGTCCTTATTGGCGGGGGCTAAATTTCGTGGCGATTTTGAAGAGCGATTAAAAGCGTTACTCAAGGAGCTTGGCAAACAGGAAGGGCGAATCATTTTATTTATTGATGAACTGCATACCATGGTCGGCGCCGGAAAGGGCGATGGTGCCTTGGATGCGGGCAATATGTTAAAGCCCGCCTTGGCGAGGGGGGAGCTGCACTGCGTGGGCGCGACCACTTTGGATGAGTACCGGCAATATATTGAAAAAGACGCCGCGCTTGAACGCCGTTTTCAAAAAGTGTTAGTGGAGGAGCCGACCGAGGAAGATACCATTGCCATATTGCGCGGCTTAAAAGAGCGATATGAGCTGCACCACGGGGTGGATATTACGGATTCGGCGCTGGTGGCAGCTGCAAAATTATCGCAGCGGTATATCCCGGATCGCCAGCTGCCCGATAAAGCGATTGACCTGATTGATGAAGCCGGCAGCCGAATTCGCATGGAAATGGATTCGAAGCCTGAGGAAATGGATAAGTTGGAGCGCCGGTTGATTCAGCTCAAAATCGAGCGTGAAGCCATCAAAAAAGACGACGACGAGGCCGCTAAAAAGCGCCTGCAGAAAATTGATGAAGATATTCTGACCGCAGAGCGCGAATTTGCCGATCTCGATGAAATCTGGCGTGCTGAAAAGGCAGCCCTTTTGGGGTCTCAGGGGGTGAAATCCCAGCTGGAGCAAGCCCGTTTGGATTTGGACGCCGCCAGGCGCGCGAGCGATCTCGCCCGCATGAGCGAGCTGCAATACGGTGTGATACCCGCGCTTGAAAAGCAGCTGGATATGGCGAGCCAGGCCGAAATGCACGATATGAAATTGTTGCGCAATCGCGTGACGGAAGAAGAAATTGCCGAAGTGGTCGCTAAATGGACGGGCATACCCGTGGCCAAAATGCTGGAAGGCGAGCGCGACAAACTGTTGCGTATGGAGGCGAGTTTACATAACCGCTTGGTGGGCCAAGACGAGGCGGTGCGCGCCGTTAGCCATGCTGTGCGACGCAGTCGCGCCGGCTTAAGTGACCCGCAAAAGCCAAGCGGCTCTTTTTTATTTTTAGGGCCAACGGGCGTGGGCAAAACAGAACTGTGCAAAGCCTTGGCCGAGTTTTTATTTGATACGCGCGAGGCTGTGGTGCGCATTGATATGTCGGAGTTTATGGAAAAACACACTGTCTCGCGTTTAATCGGGGCACCCCCTGGGTATGTGGGGTATGAAGAAGGGGGTTATCTCACCGAAGCCATTCGGCGCCGGCCCTATTCGGTTGTGTTGTTGGATGAGGTGGAAAAGGCCCATCCGGATGTGTTCAATATTTTGCTGCAAGTTCTGGATGATGGCCGTTTAACGGATGGCCATGGCCGCACGGTGGATTTTAAAAATACCGTTTTGGTCATGACATCTAACTTAGGCAGTGATCGCATCCAGGAGTTGACCACCGCCGGGGCCGATTATGACACCATTAAAGACGCTGTCATGGAGCGGCTCGAACGCCATTTTCGTCCCGAATTCCTTAACCGCATCGACGAAACCGTGGTGTTCCACCCGCTGGATGCGTTACAGATTCGCGCCATTGCACAGCTGCAGTTGGCGTCTTTGCAAAAGCGGCTGGCCGAGCAAGATTTGCGCTTAGTGGTGTCGGAGGCGCTGCTCGATCAGGTGGCGCAGGCGGGGTTTGACCCGGTTTATGGCGCCAGGCCCTTAAAACGTGCGCTGGTCAAATGGATTGAAAACCCCTTGGCGCAAGCGTTGTTGCAAGGGCGCTTTTTACCCGGTGAGACCATAGAGGCTGTTTGGGACGGCGAGGTTAGGTTCCGCACCCTGCCCTGATTGAGTGACAGGGCAGGGTTAATGCCCCGGTTCTCCGCACCTTGCCGATCGGTCGCTTGGCCGCTTCGGAGTGGTGCGCCACCGCAATGCCCACCTCTCAACAATTAAGAATGACAAAACAATTGAGAGTGAAAACAAAGAGTTAAATTTTTCGGCAGTCGACGCTTTCGGCAAAGTCCTGTATAAAACCCCCATCAGTGGCAGGCATTGTAAGGGGTGGTGAATGACCATCACACGGTCTGAATTAATAGAGCGCATAGCCGACGCCGACCCGAGCCTGCCCATTCGCGATATTGAGGTGGGTGTTCGCATGGTGATTGAATACTTGGCGCAAACCCTCGTGGAGGGCGACAGGGTGGAAATCCGGGGTTTTGGCAGCTTTGCCGTTTACCTGCGCCCCCCGCGCCAAGCCCGTAACCCGCGTACCGGCGAGGCATTAGCTTTAGGCCCACGTCGGGCTGTGCACTTTAAACCGGGCAAAGAATTGCGCGAAGCGCTGCAACAGGCAGCAGCGCCTGGATCACGCAAAACCGGTTAAGCCCCCTAGATTACAGGTTCCTAAGGCCCAGGTGCTCAGCCAGATCGAGTAGTCAGATCGAGTAGCCAGAGCGAGGCTCAGCGTTTTTCATCAATCAGGAATGTGAGAATTCAATGACTGTTATTCCAGTGATTTTGTCCGGTGGCAGCGGAACACGTCTTTGGCCCAAATCCCGCGAGGGTTACCCTAAGCAACTGCACCGCCTCTATGGTCAGCACACGCTGCTGCAACACAGCCTCTGCCGCTTACAGGATGCACAACAGGTGCTGGCGGATCTGGCTCGGCCGATTGTGATTTGCAATAACGAGCAGCGATTTATGGTGGCCGACCAACTCACGGAGGTCAGCACTGCCGGGGTGGATATCCTGTTGGAGCCCCAAGGCCGCGATACGGCGCCGGCCATCGTCATGGCAGCCTTGCGCGCTTTGCAGCGCGATGCCGAGGCGATTATTGCGGTCTTCCCCGCTGATCACATCATTCAAGACGTGGCCCCTTTCCAGCGTGCGCTGGCAGAGGCGGTGACCCTCGCCAAACAAGGCCTGTTTGTGAGCTTTGGTGTGGCGCCTACCCACGCCGAAACCGGTTACGGTTACATTCAAGTTCACCAAAAAGGTGAGGCCAGCCCGATCAAAGCCTTTGTTGAAAAGCCCAATGCCGAGCGCGCTGCGGCCTATGTCGCGAGTGGTGACTATTACTGGAACAGCGGCATGTTTGTATTTCCCGCTGCCGAGTTGATTGACGAGATGCGGGCACTGCAACCGGATATCGTCACCGCCTGTGAGCGGACCTTTCAAGGCGCCACACAGGATTTGGACTTTATCCGCTTGCCGCTGGAGCCCTTTGTCGCCAGCCCTAAAATTTCGATCGATTACGCCTTGATGGAGAAAACGCAAAAAGCCTGGGTAGTGCCCTTGGTTGGTGCGGGCTGGAACGATATCGGCAGTTGGGATGCCCTCTGGAGCCTGTCTGAAAAAGACGGCTCTGGCAATGTGTGCGTGGGCGAGGTGATTGCCGAGTCCGCACACAATTGTTACGTCAACGCCGAATCGCGTTTGGTCGCTTTAGTGGGCGTTGAAGATCTGGTGGTAGTGGACACCGCTGATGCCCTCTTGGTGATGCACAAACGTGCCGCCCAGGATGTCAAAAAAGTCGTCGAAAAACTCAAGCTGTCCGGGCGTACAGAGTTTGCCCAGCACCGCGAAGTGCATAGGCCCTGGGGCTGTTATGACTCCATCGACCAGGGCGCACGTTATCAAGTCAAACGCATTACGGTGAAGCCGGGCGCCAGCTTGTCACTGCAAATGCATTATCACCGCGCCGAGCATTGGATTGTGGTCACTGGTACAGCGCTCGTTCAGCGTGGCGATGATCAAATCCTGCTTTCCGAGAACCAATCGGTTTATATCCCGTTAGGTGAAAAACACCGCCTCACCAACCCCGGCAAGGTCCCGCTGGAGCTGATCGAGGTGCAAAGTGGCAGTTACCTCGGCGAAGACGATATCGTTCGGTTTGAAGATGTATTTGGTCGGCGTTAAAGCGGCGCGTTTAAACGCGTCTGTGTTGAAAGCCCCAGTTCAGGGCCGAGGTGCAGTCGCAACTTTGTGATGCCCGTGCGGATTTTTGTCACATTTTGTCGCGCAGCATTACTTTTGGTAACGTTTTGATCTTCTGCCGTTGGCGTAATACGGCTAGAATGCCAGGGCTTGGCGCAGTGTATGCATTGCTGGCTGTCATGTCATGTTGAGTGATCACTGATGTTAAGTGGTCAATCACATGACGTGACACTCAGCCTGGCGAGTGACTCTCGGTCGTCTATACCTAATAGCGCTGGAGGTGCTATGCCCAGAGTTGGGTTATGGCGGTTACTCCGTTGTTACAAACGTGTGAGCTGAGTTACAAGCGTGTGAACCGAGTTGCAAACGTCTGAACTGAGTTACAGGCGTGCGAACTGACTGACAACCGTGTGAGCTGAACAGGATAACAAAATGGTCTTGAGTGGAAGCGCAGAGCAAATCATGGGATTTTTTATGGAGCATGGCACCTACGTTACGGCAGTGGCTTTTTTGATTACAGTGGCGGCGGTCAAGGTGATACGGCCCTTTGCGGTGGCGGTTGGCCTGGTGGATAAACCGGGTGGGCGCAAACAGCATGAAGGGGTCATCCCCTTGATTGGTGGCTTAGCCATTTTCGCGGGGTTTGTCGGGTCTACCTATTTGTTATTGGAGCAACCCCCTTTTGTAAAAGGATTTATTGTGGGCGGTGCTTTAATGGTTTTTATGGGCGCGCTGGATGATCGCTATGATATCAGCGCTAAATTTCGTTTGGTGGCGCAGGCCTTAATTGCGTTTTTGTTTGTGTATGGTTTTGGTTTAAATCTGCACGGGTTTGGCAATTTATTGGGCTTTGGTGCGATTGACCTCGGGTGGGCTGGGTTCCCGTTTTCCATTGTCGCGTTAATTGCGATTATCAATGCCGTGAACATGCTAGATGGTATTGATGGTTTGGTGGGGGGCTTAGGGGTCGCGAGCTTTTTTGGGCTGTCGTTAATTTTTGTAAGCGGCGGGCACCTGAATACAGCCTGGTTATGTTTGGCGCTGGTCGGCGCCTTGTCGGGGTTTTTAGTCTTTAACTTGATGGGCGCGCCCCACTATAAACGCTTGAAAAAGGTTTTTATGGGGGATGCGGGCAGTATGTTTGTGGGTTTGTCGCTCGGCACCTTATTGTTATTTGGTGCCAATACTGAGCAGCAGGCCTTTTCCCCCGTAACGGCGCTCTGGTTTGTGTTACTGCCGATGACAGACATGATAACGCTCATGTACCGCCGCATAAAACGCGGAAAATCGCCTTTGGCGCCTGATCGCACCCATATTCACCATATTTTAATGCGCGCGGGTTTTAGCTCGCGCCAGACGCTGTTAATTTTAGTCTTAACCCAGCTGGCCTTGGTTGCCCTGGGCATGATATTAAATGCGTTACCGGGCGCCGACTCCATTTCGTTCAGTTTGTGCTTGGTGTTTGTGCTGGGCTACCAACTCTTGATGAAGCGCTCCTGGCGTTTTATTCGCTGGAATAAGCGCCGTTTGGCTATTGCCTAGACCGCTCGGGTTAAAAAGCCGCTTTTCAGCGGCTTTTTAACGACCCAAATTGGGCGTTCAACGCTTGAACGCTATTTTTAATTGTCGTACACTCCTGTCGCATGGCCTCTGATAAAACCCCACCTGATATGACCGAAGATGTGCGCTTGCAAATACTGCGTACGCTTGAGCAAAACCCGGAATTTAGCCAGCGGCAGCTGGCTGAGCATCTGGGGGTGAGCCTGGGTAAGGCCAATTACTGCTTAAAAGCCTTGGTGCAAGTGGGCTGGGTAAAGGCGGGTAACTTTGCCCGCTCTAAAAACAAAACAGGCTATGCCTATGCGTTAACCCCTAAAGGCATGGCTGAAAAGGCAGCCTTAACGGTGCAATTTTTAGAGCGTAAGCAACAACAATACGACCAGTTACGCAAAGAAATTGAAGCCTTAAAAGCTGAAGTAAAAGGCTAGAAATGAATATAAACGATATCATCCAGCAAGGCGAAAATAGCGCGGTGGAATTTAAAACCGCGAATGTACGCCCAGAATCTTTAGCGAAAGAGATGGTGGCTTTTGCGAATGGGCAGGGCGGCACCGTCTTGGTGGGTGTGGCAGATGACGGCCAAGTGATAGGGTTGGAGAAATCAGCGCATTTTAATGATTGGGTGGCCAATATTGCGCGTACATCCATTATCCCACCCATTAATGTGGATGTGAGTGTCGTGGATCAACTGGCGCTGCCCATTGGTGTAATACACGTACCTAAGGGTGCAGATAAACCCTACCAAACCAATGCGGGGCAATACCTTATTCGTGTAGGGGCAACCAACCGCGTGGCATCTATTCAGGAGTTAATGCGGCTATTCCAGCAAGCGGGTGTGTTTCATGTCGATGCTAACCCCGTAAATGGCGCCAGTATTAAAGATTTAAGTACCTCACAGCTAGACCAATACTTAGCCCGTTATGACGTAAGCTTGGCGGATGAGCCAGAGCACGAGCGCCTGCTAACCAATATGGATGTGTTAAAAGATGGCGAGCCAACGCTAGCGGGGTTATTAATATTTGGCATCAACCCGCAGCGCTTTTTGCCCAATGCCTGTATTAGTTATGCGCACTTTGTGGCAGCTAGAGCAGACAGTGAATTAATTGATAAGCAAGTAATAGAAGGTACCTTGCCCGAGCAAATTGATAAAACATTGGCGGTGTTAAAGAATAATATAATTGCCCCCAGTGTTATTCAAGGGGCAAAAACTGAAGATAGTCAGCCAATCTACCCCGATAAAGTATTGCGCGAATTAATTGTCAATGCTGTAGTGCATAGAAATTACAGCATTGCAGGTTCTAGAATACGGATTTTGCATTTTAATGATCGTATAGAGTTTATATCACCAGGGCGCCTACCCAATACAGTCTCTATAGAAAAGTTACCTTATGGTGTCTCTTATTCTAGTAACCCTATCATTTTAAAGTTTTTAGAGAATTTAAGGTATGTCGATAAGTTAGGCAGAGGTTTACCCATGGTTTACCAAGAAGCCAAAAAGCTTGGCCGTCAAGTGGTGTTTGAGGAGTTGGGCGAAGAGTTTAAAGTGACGTTGATGTTAGAGGCTGGGCATCCAGCCTTCACTCGCAAGGCAATCGATTCCCCATCAGATGAAGCCGATCCAGAATATGAATATTAACGACATCATCCAGCAAGGCGAAAATAGCGCGGTGGAATTTAAAACCGCGAATGTACGCCCAGAATCTTTAGCGAAAGAGATGGTGGCTTTTGCTAACCATTTAGGTGGGCGTATTTTGCTGGGCATAGAGGATTCAGGTGCGATTGTGGGGGTAAATAAGCCTGAAATCGAAGAGTGGGTTATGAATGTTGCGCGCAATAATGTTGTGCCCGGCCTGCAAATTGATGTTAATGAGCACGATATCGGTGGTTTGAAACTTATTGAAGTAGTTGTACCCAAAGGGTTGCACAAGCCTTACCAAACGCTGGATGGTAAATATTTGTTGCGTGTGGGCTCTACGAATCGCCAAGCGACCAAAGAAGAGTTATCGCGCTTATTTCAGCAAGCAGGCCTAGTGCACTTTGATATTGCCCCTGTGGGCGGTTTGCTGGAGCAGGATTTAAACGCCGCTGCGCTAGAGCAATATTGGACGACCTATTACAGCTTGGATTGGGCAAGGTTAACGCCGCCGGAGAAAACTCGAGTGCTGATAAACAGTGATATTATAACGCCCGCTGGCGAGGCCACTGTGGGCGGCGCCTTGTTATTTGCGAACAATTCACAAAAGGCATTACCTCAGGCCAGTGTGGTTTTTGCCGTGTTTGCGGGTGTAGATAAAACGACAGATTTGGTGGATAAAAAAGAAATAACCGGCACCCTAACCCAGCAAATAGATAACGCATTGGGCCTGATTAAATTGTATTTGCAGCGCAGCTCTACCCTAGCGGGAGCTGTCCGGGTTGAAAAAGAGCTTGTGCCAGAAAAGGTGCTGCGCGAGGCCTTGGTAAATGCTTTGGTGCACCGAGATTACTCAATACAAAACCAAAAAAGTAGTGTATTTATTTTTGCAGATCGCATAGAAATCACCAGCCCCGGCGCCTTGCCCAACACCCTAACCATCGAAAAACTGCCCTACGGCCACTCGGCTCCGCGCAATATGTTCCTCTTAAAGTTTATGGATAACCTGCGTTACATAGATGGCCTGGGCCGCGGCATACCCAGTATGGTGGCGGCTATGGGTAAGCGTATAAAATTTGAAGAAGTCGGCGCTGCGTTTAGAGTGACGATAATGTTAGAGGGCGGCAAATAGCGCGTAGATATTGGCCGCATGAGCAGGATTTTAGCAACGACACCCTTTATGCCTTAAGCCAGAGCGAAGAGAGTTAGCGTTCTGGTGGCACGGCCTAGAAAACCGCACCGCAATCGGCGCTATATATGCCCTAAGTAGCGGTTTCAAAATATGCGCAAGGGGGGGGGATGAATACCCAAGTAATTAAGGGTTTAACCGAAATATTAAAAACCGCCAAGCCAGCCATTCAGTGTGCTTATGTTTTCGGTTCCTTAGCGAAAGGCACAGCAAAACCTGGCAGTGATATTGATATTGCCGTCCTGAGTGAAAAGTTAGCCGTTAAAGATCAAATGCGCTTGATTCAAGCGGTGGCAAATTTTACTGAGCGCAATGTGGATTGGGTGGATTTAAACGATGCAGGTACTACTGTTACGCTTGAAGCTTTAAATGGCGTTCGTTTACTGGGTGATGATGAAATGCATGCGAAATTGCTGACAAAAACATTAATCGATGCAGGTGATTTTGGTTTGTTGTACGAGCGAATTCTTAGCGAACGCAGAGAGGCTTGGTTTAATGAATAGGGAGGTTATAGAAAATAAATTGGAATCCTTAAGGCGATGCGTAGAGCGCGTCTCTGAAAAAACGCCAGCGACTTTGGCTGAGTTGGCTGGCGATTTTGATGCGCAAGATGTCATTGTTTTAAATTTAAGTAGAGCGGTACAGCTGGCTGTTGATATCGGAAGCCATCTAATGAGCGAGAGTAAATTACCTGCACCGACGAGTATGAGAAAGGTATTTGATGGGCTGCAAGTAATGAGCGTTGTTTCAGAGGCGGTAGCAGTAAGAATGAAAAATGCAGTGGGTTTTCGCAATATAGCAGTACATTGTTATGATGATTTGAATCTTAACATCGTATTTTCAATTTGCACCCAGCGGCTCGATGACTTTAAACAGTTCGCTAAAGAAGTACATAACTTTTTGTTGGCAGCAGCATGAATGCTTAAGTCGCGAGATATTGCGAGTTGAGTTAGGGTTTGAATTGGAGTGTGAATAGAGAGTTGAATGGTGAAACAACATAAATATCTTCTGTGCGAATCGCCTCCCGAATCGCAAAGCGCGAGTCCTGGCCGCCCGCGCGACCTGTTATCGAATTCTGAGCGAAGCCAACTATGATAGATACAGAATTAGATAAAAGGCTCGATAAAATCGAGCAACAAATAAGTATTATTGCCAGTCATCAGCCGCCAGTATTCGGTAATGTAATTTCGTCGCGTAGTGATGAAATCGACCTGCGCGAACTCTTCGCTATTTTATGGCAGGGTAAGTGGTGGATTATGGGGATCACTTTTTTATTTGCGGTGGCGGGTGTTTTGTATGCGCTAAGTTTACCCAATATGTATAAAAGTGAGGGAATTTATGCCCCTGCACAACAGCAGGGTGGCGCTGCACTTGGGGGGCAGCTAGGTGGCTTGGCTAGCCTTGCGGGGGTGAGCTTGGGTGGCGGGGAAAGTAATGATATCGATCAAGCGATTGCTTTGATGAGTAGTCGTCCTTTTCTTGAGTCGGCTATTGAAAAATTTGATCTCAAGCCATTGATATTGGGGGTAAAGGGTTGGAACAAAGCTGATAATCAGTTGGTTTGGGATAATGAGGTTTACGATCCCGCCAGTCGGATCTGGTTAAGAAAGCCTCCCAAAGGGTATCTGCCAGAGCCGAGTCTTTTTGAAGCGTATGTTGAACTCCGGAAAATGATTAGGGTAAGTTTTGATGAAAAAACTTCATTATTTAATATATCTGTGCAGCATGTTTCGCCAAGTATTGCGCTCAATTGGGTGTCCATGTTTGCATCCGAACTAAATTTGGTCTTTCGCAGTAGAGATATTGCCAACTCGAATACCAATATACGTTATCTTGAAGACAAAATTAATGCTACAAGCCTCGCTGGAATGCAGGCTGTTTTTTATGGCATGGTGGAATCTCAAATGCAAACCCTCATGTTGGCTGAACTGAGAGAGGACTATTTGATTAGTAATGTTGTTCTACCCGTTGCTGCAGAGAAGCCTAATTCACCTAAGAGAAAGTTTATAGTACTTGTAAGTGTTTTGTTAGGAGTTATTGTTGCTATTTTTTCTATTCTTTTTCGTCAGTTTCTTTCTGGTCGCGTTTAGTTGACGAAGTATTTGGACTCTTCAAGTGTCAAGTGCTGTCACGATCTTGCTCGTGAATGTTGGAGCAGCTGTTTGGAATTATGGTAGCTATTTAACCACATGTTGGCCTTTCTCATAATCTCAGTCTGCAGGATTCAATCAATTGAATTGGTGAAGTTAATCCAAACAAAGGAGCTTCTCAATATTGGTTAATTTTTTGATGGGCCAGACCCAAATGAATTTAAAAAATCTATTCAATGCATTTAGAGTGAGTGTTTGTATATGTCATTAAAAAAATCAGTTGTGGTTGCGGATTTTCGTGTCACAGGCAATGAGCATCTGATGATAAATGGCGCAGTTTTGGAAGGTCTCCTCGCTGAGGGTTGGGAAGTGGAGTTCTTAGCGGCAGCAAGTCATGTAGAGGCAATTAGAAAAAACTTTGATTTGAATGCCGTGCATTGTATATCACTCGGTGAGACCTTTTTCGCAAATCGAGTCATTACCTTTTTTAAAAGGGAGCTGGGCGCTTTTTCAAAGCTATATAAAGTAATCAAAAGAAAGGTATCAACCCAGTCTTCCAAGGTAATTATTACCACGTTAACACCAATGGGGCATCTTCTATTTAGAATTGCGGATTTAATTTTCGGCATGCCTGGATATATTCTACTCTTACATGCTGAACTTGAGCAGCTCAATCCCAACAAACGAAATAGTTTTTCTAGATTTGCTATGAGATTTTGGGCAAGTTTGAATAAAATTAAAAGAGGCGAGCTCAGTTATATATGTTTAAGTAAACATATCGAGAATGCAATAGTTACATTGGGTGTGGATCCAAATAGACGTATTGCTTTTCTTATGCATCCTTTTAGTTCAAATTTTTGTTTTAGAGGTCAGGGGTCTCATCCTAATAATAAAGCGTTAACAATTGGTGTCCCTGGTTTGATTCGCTCTGATACAAAGCGGGTTGATGATGTTTTTAAGATTGGCCACGCTTTATATCAAGCGAATTCTTTTGTGACTATTAGGCTTATTGGGCGTGCGGTGCCAAGCTTCTGTTTTCCTGAGTTTACAAATGTAGAAATGCCGTTTCGATATTATGACAGGCCAATTAATCAGGAGTTGTTCGATGCAGAGTTAGAAAAGGCAGATTTTTTAATGCTGTTATATGACCAACAGTCCTATTCACTTACGGCAAGCGGCGCGATTTTCGATGCGCTGAAATATAACAAGCCGGTATTGGCCTATCGAAACCCTCTATTCGATTACCTGAAGGAAAAAAATTGCTTCCCTGGTGTGCTGTTCGGTTCTTGGGAGGAGATCGTAGCTTATGTTGAGAGCTTGTGTTCACCTGATGCTCCAGGCCTAGGAGGCGAATTGTATAAGGTCGAACTGGAAAATCTGAAGGCTGTTAGTAATTCTAGAGAATTTGCTAGGAATCTTATGTTATGAAACAGCTTGGATTATTGGCATTGGGTCTGCTGAATTTCGTGTTGAGGTTAGTCCCAACCTTTTTACTTCGACACTCAATTTTGAGGAGCTTGGGTTGGACGATTTGTGATTCATCTTCAATCCATAGAGGGATAAGGATTACCTCACTTTCAGGGAGGGTTCTGGTGGGTGGGCGTACAACGATCAATCATGGTGTTCTCATGGATAATCGGAAACCAATTGAAATTGGGGATAACGTTACGATTGCTCATGGGGCAAAGCTTTACACGCTGGGGCATGACATAGATGATCCTCAATTTTCTTCGAAAGGAGCACCGATTACCATTTCTGAAAATGCCGTACTATTTGCTGGTGTTGTTGTCATGCCGGGTGTTTCTATTGGT
>JACCDR010220197.1_pt1 | contig 58998 bp, 75 predicted proteins | sample 7446431 | NCBI WGS metagenome assembly JACCDR01 (sample SAMN15323443, study PRJNA562643) | freshwater metagenome | isolation source: river surface water | place: USA:Blue River Watershed | collected 2017-08-17 | reverse complement strand
GGAAGCCGGCAACACCGCCATGACGGGCGACAGCTTGCTTGCCGCGGATATTGGCGAGACGGCCGGCAACATCACGCAAGGCATCACCCAGCCGGCCATTCCGACCAACGGCCTGATCAACACCATCCCCAACACCAACCCCTTGGACATGCGCCTTGCCGGGACCGCTGGAGCCACCAAGGACACCAGCATCTTCCAGAGCATCCAGAAGTTTGCCGACATGCTCAAGGACAAGGATGGCAAGTACGACAAGGGCCTTCTGGCCATCGGCGCCAACTTTGTGGGCGGGTTCTTCGACGACAAGAAGAAGGCCGAGACGGACTACTACAAGTCGCGCACGGCCAGCGAAAACGCGCAGCGATCCAACGCCAACGCAGTGCCCACCTTTGGCCTGAAGGTCAACACGTCGAAAAACATCTTTCCCACCGCTGCGGGAACGTACAACCCCACTCGCGTGGGCCTGATCAACGCGAGGTAAACCCATGCTCAAGAACCCGCTACTCAAGGAAGCACAGGCCAAGATCGAGGCCGGCGTGCAAGACCGAGACGCCTTCAGCCGCATCGTGCAGGCTGGCCAAAAGGTGATGTACGACCAGGCCACGTTTGCCGAACTGGCCAAAGGCCTGAAGGATGCCCAAGACCCGGTGACAGAGATTGCCGAGGGCATGATCGGAATTCTGGGCATCCTCTACAAGCAAAGCCGCAAGACCATGCCGATTCCCTCCATGGTGCTGGCCGGCATGGCGCTACTGCTGGACGCCCTGGATTTTGCCGAGCGCGCGGGACTGGTGAAGATCGACAAGGCCGAGCTGAACAAAGCCACCACCCACTACCTGAACAGCCTGCTCCCGAAATTCGGCCTGACGCCGGAGAAGATGGACGGCATGCTCGGGCAATTGGGCGGCACCATGAAAGACCCCGCCAAATTGGCACAGATTCAAGGAGGCCAGTGATGGGACTTTTGAACTCCATCGGCCAAGGCCTGAGCCAAGCCGGGTACGCGGCCGGCGACATCTTCGCCAAGCAGGCAGCGGCAGAGCAATCCAGCGCCATGGACCTGGATCGGCAGAAGCGCCTGGCCGAGTTTCAGGCGGAACTGAAGAACGCCCCCCTCAAGCGGTACGGCGCCATCCTGAAGGACGAGGCCGGCAAGGACGTGACCGAGCCCGGCAAGACCCAATTGATCGACGCGCCCAGCGAATTCATCGGCGGCGAGAACGCGGGGATTGAGAATGCCACTGGCTTGATCAACACACCGCCGACCACCCGCAAGCGCACCCAGGCCGAAGCCATGACCGCCGCCAATGAGCGCGCCATGCAGGAAGACCCGGAAGCCTATGCCGAGTACGAGAGCCGGATTGGCAAGCCGCTGCGCGAAGAACGCAAGATCGACGAAGCCGCCGCCAGGTCAGAGCGGGACGCCAAGCAGCGCGCGGACGCCGAAACGCGCCGTGCAAGGGAGGCCGATCGCAAAGACGAAACTGCACGACTGCGCGACGAACGCAGATGGCAGATCGAATTGGCGCGGCTTGACCTGCAAGGCAAGAGCCTGGAGGCGACCAACAGAAAGATTGACGCCACCATTGAGCACTGGGCGCGTGGCGACGACCGCAAGGACAGCGCAGAAGCCAAAAACCCGGAGCGGCTGTACTCGGTGGTCAATGCGATGAACCAGACCATCAGGAATCTGACGGAAAACAAGGTTGGTACCACAAAGCCCAAAGAACAACAGGATGAGTGGCAGCGTCAGTACGACACTGCCCTTCGAGTGCGAGACCGTGCGGCCGCACTGCTGGATGAAAACTTGAGCGCCAGGGGCGCCCCGGCTGCATCAGCAAAACCCACACCCACCCCCGCCCCAACACCCAAGCCGGCCGCTTCTGGCCGCCCCCCTCTGGATTCATTCTTCAAGAAGTAACCCGCCATGGCATTTGACACCCAAGCCGCGCGAAAGGCCGGGTATTCGGACGACGAGATCGCCGACTATCTGAGCAGCCAATCCGGCTTTGACGCAGCCTCAGCCCGCAAAGCCGGGTACTCCAGTGGCGAGATCATCCAAGCCATTTCCGCCCGGACAAGCCAGCCCGCCAATGACGCCAAGCCCGATCAAGGCCTGACTCCGCTGGACACCGAGCAGGTCACGTCAGCCCGCCCATGGCAAGGCGCCGGGGCAGGGCGGGGCAGCCCGAACGATCCGCGCCGCGTGGATGTGGAGCGCAAGCCTGAAGGCGGCCTGTTGAACGAAGCCCGCCAGCTGCGCGACGAAACCCTGATGGGCGTGCAGCAGACCGGTGCGGCAGTCAGCAACATCAACGCCTTCGGCCAGGCCAACCGATTGGCCAACACCGAGCAGTTGATTCGTGACCTGGAGGCCCGTGGGCGCGGCGATTCAAGGGCTGCCAACCAGCTTCGGGCGGAAGTGCAAAGCCTGCAGGAGCGACTGCCGTCCACCATTGGCACGGCCGCCGATGCGAATGCCCTGTCACAGGCCGCGTCTCAGATGACCACCCGCCCGGCCATCCGCAAGGTGGGCGAGGCCAAGACCTTCGGAGAAGCATGGGAAGCCTTCAAGGAATCGCCGTACGACGTGATCGCAGGCGTGACCGCGCAGTCTTTGCCCCAGGTGCTGCCCGGGCTGATCGCAGCCGCAGTGACTGGCCCTGCCGCTGGCGCCGCCGCCATGGGGTTGAACAGTGGCGCCGTGGAGTTTGGCGGCTCCCTGACGGAATTTGCCCAGGACAAGGGCATCGATACCCGCAACGCCAAAGCTGTGCAAGGGTTCTACTCCGACCCCGGCAACCTATCGGAAGCCCTGAAATACGCCGGCACGCGCGCCGGCATCATCGGCACCGTGGACGCGGCTTCTGGCGGCATTGCTGGCAAGACGCTGGCCCCGGCTTTGCGCAGTCCGATCAAGCGCCAAGCCATCAATGTCCCCGCTCAAATGGCGGTGCAGGGCGCAGCCGGTGGCGGTGGAGAGGCCGCCGCGCAGCTGGCGACCAAGGGCGAAATCGACCAGCCCGGCCAGGTGCTGCTGGAGGTGGCCGGTGAACTTGGCGGTGCACCCGCCGAAGTCGCGGCATTCACTCGGGATTCAGCCAGGGCCGCCACAACGCCGTCCGCAGAGGCAGCGCGCGCCCTGTCCACCGAACTGGACGCCGGCCAGCTTGACCCGGCCAGAGTCGAAACCCTCAACCCCAACCTTGCCATTCAGCGCAAGACCCAAAACGGCCTGATCAACATCGGCGCCGCACAGACGGTTGACGAAGCCATCGCAGCCGCCACCCAAGCCACCAGCCCGCAAGACCGTGCGGTGGACAACATTGCCCGCATCCTTGGAGAAACCACCAATGTCAGCCAGCCCGGCGATGTTCGACCCCTGGATTCAGGAACCTCTGGACTTGGGGCACCTGAGCCCGGAATCGGCCTGGAAGCTGGAATGGGAACTGATGGTGCTGCAGGACGCCCCCTGGACGCCGGGCGTGCAGGCAATCAGCCGGACGGTGGAACTGTCCCATTGGGAGACGGAGGGACTACCCCAGCACTGAGCCAGGACATTGCCGATACGGCCAGCCGGATTCGGGAACTGGAGGGCGCACCTACCACAGCAGCCCGCGCAAATCCCGCAATTGCCGACCCAAAAAGCGCAATTGCGCAACCCAGCGGCGAACCCGCCAGCATGTGGTTTGGCCGCCGTGGTGATGGCTACCAGACCCCGGAAGACGCCAGCGCAGCCCTGCCCAGCCGGCAACGGATTGCCCCAGACCTGAGCTGGAAAGTGGAGCAGATGCCCAGCGGCCGGTATCGGCTGGCCGGGTACGACGCCCAAGCCCAGCAACCCGCCCCGGCTTTCCAAGTGACGCTGAACCCCACCGGGACCGCCACGATCATCGGAGATCCGGCAGCCATCAAGGCCACACTGGCACAGGCCGGGATTGACAAGGTAATGACCGGCACAGACCGGGTAGTGGTGGGCACCAGCCAAGCGCAGGCCGCAGTGCAGGCTTTGGAGCAAAAACAGCCGCTAGCCCTCGCCAATACTGCGCAGCCTGCTATTGAATCTGTAGCGAATGACCAGAACAACCAGACCCGAGAAGACACCCAGGCCAAAGCCCCGGCAGCTCAAGCGCCAGCGCCAGCGGGAGGCGATGCGCCCGGAGCAACAGCAGTGCCTGCCACTGCCGGAGCCGGAATGGGGGTGGAAGCCGCTGGGGTAGGTACTGCACTTGCCCCAACCGGGCTTCGCATTGTCGTCAACGGCAAGGCATATCCGATTGACAGCTTCAAGCAGGCATCGGCCCTATCATTCCAGGCCAACAAAGAAGCGGCCCGCCGAGCTGGAGGCCGAGCCCAATACCAAGGCTGGCCCGAGATCGTTGATGCCAACGGACTTGTTGTGGCGCATGTTGGAGTTGGCAACAAGATCATCAAAGGGGCGGCCGTTGAAGACGGAACACCGCCAAAAGACAAGATCCTGTACGACCCGATGGATGAAGTTCGGGCGGAAATTCAAGCCACCAATCCGCCAAAACAGGACCAGACGGGTGGAACACCCGACGTAGGGGCCGGGGTATCCCAGCCGATGCCTGTTGCGGCACCCCAGCCAAAGCTATTTGTAGAGGCCGGAAGCCAACGGTTCGAGGTCGATTCTCTCCAAGACGCGGCAGTCAAGTGGGGCAAGTTCCGCCAACAAGCTGCGCAAAACGGCGGCGGCGCATCCGACATTGGCAACGGCATCCGCGTGGTTGATCAAGACGGCAAAGCAGTTGCCCGGATCTCCTACAACGGACGGGTGTGGGAGCCCGGGGAAAACGGCAAGCTGCTGGTTGAAGCCGACGGATCAGCGGCACCCGACCCCCGCCTGATCCCCGTATCCCAGCGCAAGCAGTCCGACGAGCAACTGCCAGGCTTTGAGCCTGGCGACACGCTTGAGCGCTTTGGCCCGCAAGGCCTGAAGGGCAATTCATGGGTTTTGCGCAACAAGACGACCGGAGAAGTCATCCAAGAAACGTCGAACCCGGCCATTGTGCGCAAGCTCAACACCGAGAAGTACGAGGCTGTGCCCGTTGGACGGCACTTGGCAGACCTAAACGACCCGACGACGCCGGCCTACGCTGCCGCGCGCAACCTGCCTAAAAAAGAGGCAGAACTGAACATATCCGCAGAACCTGCACAAGAAACGCCAGAAACTGCACAAGTCGGCCCCTACGGACGCGACCTGACACCCATTGCCCAAGGGGGTAAGCCGTTTAAGAACAAGGCAGAAGCAGACAAGTTCCGCACGGCCACCAGCAACACCCTGAAGACAGTTCGTTCTCCGACCGGCAAGGGCTTTGCGGTGATGGAGAAGTCTGCCGCCGAAATCCTGCGGGCCGAAAGATCCGCCAAGCGACTGCGCCAACCCAACACCGGCACGTCCGGAGAGCCGCTGCACGCCCATGGGTTCATCGCCGCAGAGGGCGGATTGTCCAAGGCGGCCATGAAAGATGCCGGCTTTGACCGCAACAAGCGCGTGGGCAACCGCTGGATGTTCTCCGACACCGGCATGACCATCGAGCGGGCCACGGAGAAGCTGATTGAGGCCGGCTACCTGCGAGACGGTGCCAGCCACAGCGATGCGTTTACCCTGCTGAACCGAAGCGCCAACCAGACGCCGCAGTACACCCCCGAGGGATGGGAGCGTATGGCAGAGGCCGAGCAGGAAGCCCGTCGCCTGGCAGCGCAGGACGAGGCCAATTCCGACGCGCAGGACTTTGCCAAGACGGCCAAGATGCTGGGCGAGTCAGAGCTTGATGAACTCGACTACGCAGTGGACAATATGCCGGAACTCTTTGAGGCCGGCGCCCGATTGACGGCTGAAGAAGCCGATGCCATTTTTGAGGAACACGATGCCAACAACGAGTCCGCAGTTATTGAAGGCGATCAAGAGCTTGAGCAAGCTGACGCCCGAGCAGCGCCGCCGAGCCGTGGACCGGGAGATCGTGCGCCGGGCCGAACTCAAGAAGGCCAAGGAAGCGCCGAAGAAGGCCTGACCGCCCCCACCCAAGCCGACGTACTGGCCCAACAAGACCGGGCCGCCCAAGCCGAAGAACTGGACCAGCGCGCCCAGATTGACCGCGAGGCCAGCGGCTTCCAGCTCCAAACCCAGACCGCAGAGCAGCGCCGGGAAAACACCGGGGATATGTTTGGCGGGCCATCGGTGGAGGACTACCAATCCGCAGTAGAGCGCAACCGAAAGCCTGGCACGGCGCCGGAAGGGCCGGACTTGTTTGGAGGCCTGACAGAGCAAGAGGCAACCAGCGAAGAACAGCGGATTGAAAACCTGCGCAAGCAACTTGTTGACGTGGAAGACAAGATTGTTGGCGCCGCTGGCATGGCACCGGGGTTCATTGAAGACGCCATGAAATCCCGCAAGGTGCCAAAGGAACAGAAGGACCGCCGCAACGACCTGAAGGCAGAGCTTCGCGCTGCGCGTCAACGCCTGAGCGAACAGACGGCAGAGCCCGCCAAACCCGCAGCCGAAATGTCAGCCGCTGAACTTCTGCGCGCGGCAGCGGACAAGATGGAGGCGGCAGAGCAAGCGCAAGAAGCGCCGGCCGACCCGGAAGCTGCCTGGACCGCCATGTCACCAGCAGCGCGCGCCGCCATGCTTGACAAATACTTTGGCGCCGGCCTGACCGATGCAGGGACGCGGTATGCCAGCAGAGCATGGCAGAGCTTCACACCTGGCGAGAAATCAACCCTGACTGCCGCCATGGGTCTGGCCACCAAACGCGACTACTTTACCGTCGATCGCCTAGACCGGGAAACCAATCAGATGGCGCCTGTGACGTTCGCGCGAGGCGAATACGTCGAAGTGACATTGATCGGGACGGACAAAAAAGTGTACGGAGAGATCGACGGCATCAGTCAGGCAAAGCGCGAATTCAGTGTTGACGGCCTGTGGCACCCATTTGGCGCCGCATACAAGGCAGAGCGCCCGGCCGCAGCAAAGCCTGACACCGTGCCGCTGTCGTCTGTGGTCGATGCTGTGAACGAAAAGTACGGCGCAGGGTTGACAGAAGCCGACCGAGTTTTCGACACCAAGCTGGAAGCTGAAGAAGCCCTGTGGGAGCGCATCAACCAAGGCCGGGCGACGGTGGAAGAATTCAAAGCAGGCTTTGAGGCGTGGGTATCTGGCAAGCCCGGTATCGTGGCCGAGTTCATGGACAAGAAAAAGGACGAGCTGCTGCGCATGGGCGGCCCGTACTTTGCCATGCGCTACAAGAGCGAAACCAAACCAGAGATTGCCGACGCCCTCTGGCGCGAGGGCTTGGGCAGCTATGGCCTTGGGAAGTCTGTCACCTACAGCATGGGCAAGGACAGCTACCAGAACGCCGTGCGCCGCCAAGTAGAGGCCACCGACGCCGCCGAACTGGCGCAACATGCCGAGGACATCAAGGCCCGCCAGAAAGAGCGGGAGCAACGCGCCGAGCAGATGGCCAAGGCGGTTGAAGACCCGCAGACGCTGGCCGACTATGAATCCCTGATTCGCGCCAAAGCCAAAGAGGCCGGCGTGACCACGTTGCGCGAGGCCCGGCTACTGCTGACCGAGGAACAGCGAGCGACCTTTGACCGCCTGGCCGCAGAGTACACCCGTGCCCAGCGCAAAGACCAGAAGGAAGAACGCCAGGCCGTACGCGTTGCCGGTCAGCAGGTTGACGGACAGATCATCGAGACGAAGCACACCCAGAAGGGACACGACCTGTTTGTGGTGCAGTTGTCCGAGCGCGTGAGCACCGAGGACTATCAGACCCTGAACAACAACGCCAAGCAGATGGGTGGGTACTACTCGTCATTCCGTGGCCGTGGCGCCGTGGCGGGCTTCCAGTTCAAGGACCGGGCGACCGCCGATGCTTTTGTGAAGTTGGCCAACGGAGACACCAGCGAAGCGCAGCAAGCCGTGGACGCGCGCCGCGATGCCTTTGCCGACGACCGCAGCCAGACCGCAGTGGAACGCCTGACGGAAATGGCCGACCGGCTGGAGGAAAGCGCCGATGGACGCTTGAGCCAAGACCGCAAGGTGAACACCGAGCGCCGCGCGCGCATGGCCGCATCGGCTGAATCGGCTGCCAGTGCCGACAAGGCCATGGCCAAGACGATGCGCAACATCGCCCAGGCGATCAGCGCAGGCCAAGCCAACATGCTGGACCGCATGCGGACAAAGACGCAGGTGGAAATGCTGGCCGGCTTTGTGAAGACCGCCAAAGATACCGAGCTGCGCGCCAAGTACCCCAGCTATGCCGATCAGGAAAAGCGCAAGGGCCAGCCCGCGACCGGCGAGACGGCGAGTTACGCCGAGTTCCCCACGTTCACCGCGTACCGATCCGACCTAGCCAGCCTTGGCCGCCAGTTGCTGGAAGTGGAGGGCACCAAGAAAATCGGCACCCGACTGATGAAGGTGGCGGATGACGTGTCGGACGCCTACACCAAGTTTGCCAAAGAGAACATCGGCAAGGTGTCGCAATTCATGCGCGGCAACGACATGGCGGCGTTTGCCAGCAAGGAAATTGCCGAACGGGCCATTGCACGCAGCGGATTGACGGGCAAGGCAATTGTGCTGCCAATGAAGCGCGGCGATAACCGGATCATTCTGAGCCCAAGCGAGGCCATCAACCGGGGCGTGTGGACGGGCGACGGCGACAAGCGCATCACCCTGACGAACGAGTTTGGCAGGGAGCTGGTGGAGACGATTGGCCGTCGTGCCAACAAGACCAACCGCCTGACCACTCCATGGCAGTTTGAAACCGCCAACGACCGCTTGAAGGCACTGGCCCGCATGGGCATTGAGACGGCGCCAGAGTTCCGCACGGCGCTGCGCGAGTTTATCGGCCTGCAGGAGCGCGCCCAAGAAGCCGACCGGGTGAAGATGCTGGAGCGCGCCATGGTGGGCCGGGCCAAGGATGGCCTGGATTTCTTCCCGACGCCGGAGAGCATTGCCGACGAAATGGTGGAGACGGCCGACATTCAGCCGGGCATGCGGGTGCTGGAGCCAAGCGGTGGCATGGGTCACATTGCCGACCGCATCCGCAAAACCGGGGCCGAACCGGACGTGATCGAGCTTGCGCCAGCGCGCCGCGAACTTCTGCAGGCCAAGGGCTACGAGTTGGTGGGCAGCGATTTCATGGAGTTCACCGCGCCACTGGAGCGCGGGTTTACCTTTGGCGACCTGATGCGCGCGCCAGACGGGACCATGGGCATTCTGCGCGGCAAAGGCGGGATGGGCTCTGACCGCGTGCAACTGGTTGCAGACAATCCCGAAGGCGAATTCTTGGGGTACTACAACTTCAGCGACTTGGAAGGCGTGGAGCGCCGAGGGTCAATCAGCGGCTACGACCGCATTCTGATGAACCCCCCATTCAGCGACCGCCGAGACGCCGAACACGTAAAGCACGCTTACGACTTGCTGAACCCGGGCGGCCGGCTGGTGGCTATCATGGGAGAAGGCGTCTTTTTCGGGCAGGACAAGAAGGCCCAGGACTTCCGCGAATGGCTGGAAAAGGTGGGCGGCACTGACGAGAAGTTGGCCGAAGGCACATTCATGGACCCGACGCTTCCCGTGAACACGGGCGTGAATGCCCGCATGGTGGTGATCGAAAAGGGAGAGGACGGAGCCATGTTCTCCCGCGCCCCCGCCTGGCGCTCAGAACTCCGAGACAAACTTGCAGAAGCCAAGATGGAGGCCAGCAAGGAAGAAGGCTGGCGCGCCTTCATTGGCGGCCTGAAGACCAAAGGCGTGAAGCCCGACGAAATCGAGTGGAGCGGCGTGACCGACTGGCTGAAGCTCCAGCCCGGGAAAGTGACGAAACAGCAGGTGCTGGACTACCTGGACGCCAATGGGGTGCAGGTTCAGGAGGTGGTGCTGGGAGCTACCGGCCTTGATGAAGGCGGAGGACTCTATGTTGCTCGGTACCGAAGTGAGTGGGCAATTTACCGTGAAGACGATGGGGCAGACGCCGACCCTGTTGGCGGGACGTTTGCCACCGAAGACGATGCCCAAGAAGCTCTTGGAGCAATGCGCGAGGACGGGCCCACCAAATACAGCCAATACACCCTCCCCGGTGGAGAAAACTACCGGGAAGTGCTACTGACGCTGCCGGAGAAGACGACCGCCGATCTGGCTCGCGCTGAATACGAGCAATGGGCGAGCAAAAACGGGCTGACTCCGAATGCGAGCTACGCCGAAGACCGCTACAAGCGCGAAACCGGAAAAGACGCGCCTCCGCCTCGCACCTTGACAGCCATGGCTGCTGACAAGGCAATGAACTACAAATCCAGCCACTGGGACACCCCCAACGTCCTGGCCCACATCCGCCTGAATGACCGCACTGATGCTGACGGCAAGCGGGTGCTGTTCGTGGAGGAGATCCAGAGCGATTGGGGCCAGCAAGGCAAGAAAGAGGGCTTTGCCGCCCCATTAAAAGTGGTGGGCTTTGCATGGGATGACGCAAAGATGGACTGGGTTCAGGTGCCAGACAAAGATGCGCAGCAGTTTGGCGCCGAAAACCCAGACCCCACCCGTGATGCCATGTTTGACACCCGAGAAGAAGCCGAGAAAAAGCTCTCTCGGAAAGGCATCCCCCTCGCCCCCTTCGTCACCAGCACCGACAAATGGCTGACCCTTGCCCTGAAGCGCATCATCACCATGGCCTCCCAGGAGGGGTATGCCAAAGTAGCCTTTGTGAACGGGGAGCAGTCTGCGGAGCGGTATGACCTGAGCAAGCAGGTGGACACGATTGGCTACCTGAAGCACGGCGATGGAACCATCACCATCGAAGCGGAAAAGGACGGCAAAACGCTCTCCAAAGACAACTACCCAGCAACCAAGATCCCTGACGTAGTTGGCAAGGAAATCGCCCAGAAGATCATTGATTCGCCGGACGATGCCGGTGAGCTTTCAGGGCTTGACCTCAAGGTGGGCGGGACCGGGATGATCCAGTTCTACGACACCATCCTCCCCAACACCTTGAAGGACGTTCTCAAGAAGGTTGGAGGGGGTGGGCTGGAGACGGTCGATATTGGCATCAAAGAAAGGCGCATCGAAGGGGAGCAGGAAACGCCAAACGGGAAACCTTTGGGCATCGTCGAACACCCGCGCAACGGGATGCTGACGATTGAGCTTGATGACGGTTCGTATTGGGGTCTGTACGCATCATCGCAGGGTGCGGCAGAAAGCCGGGCACAGGCAGAGCGGGAGTTTGCAAGAATCTCGAAGGCCTACCGCGAGAAAACGATCCTTCAACCCGGCTTCACCATCACCGACACCATCCGCGAAAAAGCAGCCCAAGGCCTGCCGATGTTCCGCGCTGGCGATGAATCCACCGGCATGCCATTGGACAAAGCCCAATCCATCGTCAAAGGCCTGACCAAGAAGTGGAGGAACGGCCCGCCGATTGAAGTCGTGGCCACGCCCGCCGACTTGCCCATGGAAGCCCCGGCAGACGCCAACGGCATGTACTACAAGGGCAAGGTCTGGGTTGTCGCCAGTGCCCACAAGACACCCGAGCAGATCAGCCGCACTCTGGGCCATGAGGCCATTGCGCACTACGGGCTGAGAAACATCCTTGGCACCGAAGAATGGCGCCGGTTCATGGGCAACATCAACTTGGCCCTCAAGTCAGGCAACAAGCCGCTGAAGGCCATTCAGGCCAGGGTGCGCGAAGCCTACGTGGACGAGCAAGGCCGGTTCAACCTGACCGCCAATCAGGAGGCCGACGAAATCGCCGCAAAGGTGGTGGAGGACGCCATCGGCCCCGATGGTGAGTTTCGCCCAGGGTTTGGCTTTGTGAAGTCAGTCTATGCCAGGATCGTTGAATTCCTGCGCGACCTGGGCCTGGACGTGAAGCTGACGATGGCAGAAGTCCAAGGCATGCTGGTGCTGGCCCAGCGTAACCTGGAAGCCGGACGGCGCACGGGTGGCGGTGGCGAGGTGGTGGTGGCGGCTGCCCGGGAGAATGGGCCGAACATGGCCCGGCCATCCGCCCAAACCGACACCCAAGCCTTCAAGAGCTGGTTCAAGGGCTCCAAGGTGGTGGATGCCGAGGGGAGGCCGCTGGTGGTTTATCACGGGACGACGGCTGATTTCAGCGTGTTCCAAAACGCGGTGCAGCGCGGCGGCGATCCGATGTTTGCGCAGACCGGCCTGTATTTCGCGGAAGACAGCGGCCTTGCTGGCACCTACGGAGGCAGCGATAGCGGAAGCGTCATGCCGGTTTACCTGAACATCCGCAACCCGCTGGACCTGAACGACACCAGCACCATCACGGGCTGGAAAGGCGCAATCGCCAAATCCATCGCCCCCCGCATGGCGGCCAAAGTCATGCGTGAGGAAGCCTTGCGCGATGGCATGTCGCAGTCGCTGATCACCCAATCCGACCGCGACAAGTTGGTGGCGGCCGGCTATGACGGCATCAAGGGCGCTGGCGGCATCTGGATCGCCTTCCGCCCCGAGCAGATCAAATCCGCCACCGGCAATCGTGGAACCTTTGACCCCGCCGACCCGAACATCATGTTCTCGCGCGGGGCTGTTGAAGAAGCACCAGAACAGCCGCCTCGCCCGAACATGCTTGCGCGCGCCGTGGGCTACCAGTCCTTGGACGACGCTGGTTCCCCAGAGTTCACACCGGGGCGGATGCTCTACAACCTGATCGGTGACGCCACCGGGCCATTCTTGTCCAAGTGGTCCCTGAAGGCCGCCAGCCCCGAGCTGCGCAAGATCATGCGGGCCATGAAGATCGACGTGGCCAAGGCCCAGGAAACCGCCGCCGCCGTGGCCAAGGAATCCATGGCCCTGAGCCAAGACGAGCGGGAAATGGTTTCGGACCTGATCGAGAAAGAGCTTCGGGCCGGCGTTGTGCCACCGGAGCATGCCATCCGCTTGGCAGCCACGATCAACACGGTCATGGGCAAGCAAACCGACGAGCTGCTGCAGTTGGGCATGCTGTCCCGCGAGAGCGCCGAACGCTGGCGGGGTGAGTACCTGCCACGGTTCTACGAGTCCAAGCTGACCGAGCAGGCCGGCGACTTGTGGGCCGATGCCATGCGCAAACTCAGGGGCAACGGCAAACCCTTGAAGGGCATTCGCGGCAAGCACTTGCGCGGCCGGGGCATGTACGAGGTGATCCCCGTCACACAGTTGGCCGACTACGAGACTATGGGCTGGGAAGTGCGCGACCCCGACTATCAGCCGGGCCTGACGGACACCGGCATGGTCCAGGTGTGGCGCGACTTCACCCGGCAAGAGCGGGACCGCATGGGCGAGATCCGCGATGCGGGCTTCCGTTTCGTCATGGGCTACATGCAGACGCAGAAAGACATTGCCCTGGGCCGGATGTTTGAGGCCCTGGCCAGCGACCCGGATATGTCGTCCAAGTACGCAACGGAAGACCTGAGCGTGCAAGTGCCCACCGGCAACGCGCCGGGCACTGAGGTGCGGACGTATGGCAAGCTGGCTGGCCGCTTTGTGTCGCCCAAAACCCTGAGCCAGTTGAGCATGATCGAGGAAGCGCAGAGCGAAGCCTTGATGATGTACCGCAAGGCCATGGGACTGTGGAAAGAGTCCAAAACGGTGCTCAATCCAGTGGCCCACGCCAACAACGTGATCAGCAACATCACCATGGCGCACTTTGCCGGCGTGAGCTATGGCCGGGTGGACAAGTACCTGAGCGCCATCAAGGACTTTGCGACCAAGAGCGATGACGTGCTGGAAGCCAAAGAGGCCGGGCTGTTCTTGGGCACGATGAACGAGGCCGAACTGTTCCAGTCGCTGCCCGAGGAACTGAAGGCGCTGGCCCAGACGCAGGAAAGCACAGCCACCAAGGCAGGGCGCACGGTGTTCAACCTCATGAGCTTCTACCTGCGCAAGCCCATGGGCTGGGCCTACCAGGCTGAAGACACGTTCTTCCGGTACTTGATCTACAAGGATGCCCGAGGCCGTGGCCTGAGCCCTGACGATGCCGTGGACTACGCCCAAAAGTTCATCTTTACCTACGACGACTTGCCGCAAGGCGCGCGCCGGGTTCGGGACTATGGCATCCCGTTCTTTGCCTACACCTACAAGGCAATCCCGGCGCTGCTGGAGACTGCCCTGACGCACCCCGAGAGGTTTGCCGCGCCCATGGCGGTGATCATGGCGGCCAACGCTGCAGCCTATGCCATCGCAGCCGGCGACGACGACGACAGCTGGGAGCTGCGCCTGAAGAAGTACCTGACCGACAAGGAATACCGCGAGAAGGTCCGGGAAAAGGAGAAGCTGGAGCGCGAACTGCTGCCCGAGTGGCTGCGCGGCAAGACATCGCTGGGCACAGAAAGGACCGTCCGCCTGGGGACCGACGAACTGACCAAGCTGCCGATGTTTATTGACATCAGCCGCATGATCCCCGGTGGAGATATGTTCGACGTTCACGCCAATGCGGGCGGCCTGCCATGGCCACAGCCGCTGACGCCAAATCATCCGCTGCTGTCAACCTTTGGGGTGATGTTCCTGAACAAGGATGCTTTCTACGGCAAGGACATCGTGGACAGCAACGACACCGCGGCCGAGGCATCCCGCAAGCGCCTCGACTGGATCTGGAAGCAGATGACCCCCGCCATTGGGTACGGCAACTACCATTGGGAACGCTGGATGAATGCTCTATCCCAGGCCACGGGTGAAGAAGTCCAATGGGCGCCGGAGTGGGCAACAGACAAGGCCATTGCCACGGGCATCGGCCGGGATGGTTTGCCAGTCCAGCCCAAGTACGCCGCCATGCAGACCTTCGGCATTAAGGTCCGCCCCTACGACCTGGACAAGGCCGAAGCCATCGCTCAGTCAGTGAGCAACAAGACGGTGCGCGAGATCGACGCCGAAATGAGCAGCTTGCGCCGGCTGAACAACATGGGCGCCGTGTCTGATCGGACGTATGAGCGGGCGAAGGAACTGGCCGACACCAAGAAGGACCGCCTGCGCGATGGCCAGACGGTGGACGGCGACAAACGCTAGTCTTTGTGGATGAAGATTTCCGGCATCTGCCCACAGCTCAGGGTGGATGACCGGAATTCCTGATCCCTCCAGACAAAGCATCGTTGCACGTCCAGCAGGCCGGTGGAGTCCAGCACGGGAACGTCGATCACCTTGAGTTCGTTGCCGTCAATCCGATAGGTGCGAGGCGTCGGTGTCTTGGCCAGGCTTTCCTGTGCCAGTGCCTTGCGCTCTGCCAGGGTCTTGTACGGCCGCACGGGCTTGGACGGTTCCCCCGAGCAACCCGCAAGCAGGACGGCGATCAGGGCAATCCGCGTCAACATCCCCAAAGTGTACCCCCGGCTCACGCTGGGGGTGCTTTGTCGTTTCTGGCATGAGAAAATGCCCCATCGGCCACTATGGGCCGCCCAACAATCCGCCCACCAGACCCAGAAAACCCCCCGAATCCGGCCAGAACCCGCGCCAATGCTGGGTTGTAGTCGCCGGTCCGAGGCACCACGCGATTGTGCAGAGAAGTGCAGCCCTTGCACCACGCTGCACCATTTAGAGGGGGATTGACCGTCCGAGATACGGTAAAGTGCAGCCGGTGCACCTGTGTGCACAACGGAATCCCCCGAATCCCCCGCGAGACATCCCCCGAATGGCCAAGCCGACAAAGACGGCACAAGGCACCTGGAGAGTTGACCTCCGGGTCAACAACGTGCGCGACAGCAAGACGCTGCCCACCAGGCGGGAGGCATTGGAGTGGCGCGACCAGCGAACCATGGAGCTGCGCGCCCAGGCCAAGGGCCAGACCGGCACGATCAAGACCCTGCGCGATGCCTTGCGCCAGTACGCCGACGAAGTGAGCCCGACGAAGCGCGGCGAGGCCAAAGAGGTGATCCGGCTGCGGGCCTTTGAGCGTCATGCCCTGCCGCTGTCCAAGAAGCTGGCGGACCTGACTCAGGACGATATCGCGGCATGGCGGGACGACAGGCTATCCAAGGTGTCGCGCGGCGCCGTCCTGCGCGACCTGACCCTGATGTCGGCGGTGTTCGAGCACTGCCGATCCGTCTGGCGCTGGATACCGACCAATCCAGTTCGCGAAGTCAAGAAGCCCAAGCAACCAGACCATCGTGACGTGATCATCACCGACGAACAGATCCGGGTGATGCTGGCCCAGCTTGGCTACGAGGGCGGACCGGTGCGATCCATGTCCCAATCGGTGGCCGTGGCAATGCTGCTGGCCCTGGAGACAGGCATGCGGGCCGGTGAACTGTGCGGCCTGACCTGGGCCGACGTGCGCGGCGACTATGTGACGCTGCTGGTGACGAAAAACGGGAAGCGGCGAGACGTGCCGCTGACGACTCAGGCGCGCGCGCTGCTTGAGCTGGCGCGCGGCTTCGATCCTGTGCTGGTGCTGGGCATCAAGGCGCAGACCTTGGACGCCCTATTCCGAAGGGCTCGGGACCGGGCGGGACTGGAGGGCTTCACTTTCCACGACTCACGCCATACAGCGGCAACCCGGCTGGCCCGGAAGCTAACTGTGCTGGAGCTGTGCAAGGTGTTTGGGTGGGCAAAGGCGGATCAGGCTTTGGTTTACGTGAATCCAACTGCCAGCGACATTGCCAAACGAATGGGGTGACGGCCTTGCGGAAGGCGTCAGTAGTACGGGCCTTCTTTTTCAAGTTCTAAGCTGTTGAAGTCGGCCCACCATGCCTTCTTCGCTTCTGCATAGCTCCATTTTTCCCGACCATCTTGAGGCCCAGAAACGCCGGGAGGGCTATCAGCGTCTCCCTTGAAATTCTTGGTGCGCAGTGCTGACAGGATGCAGGCGGGGCAGTCATTTGCAGCAAGACACATGGCCTTGAATCCGTCCGCGTCCATGATCTTCACCAAAGCATCGCGGTTCGGCGCTGGATCTGGCCCACCCTCGTCGGCCAGCTTGGCGCACATCCGGCACACGCGCTGCGGGTTGTTGGTGCAGCCGGATTCATGGCGCCTCATGGCGCTCGGGCTGCCGTTGCCCTTGTTGCAGTGGTCGCAGTAGTAGCGCGGACGCATTGCGGTTCTCATGTGGTTCCTTTGGGTACAGGGCGCCGGCATCAAGCCTGGTCAAAGAGGTCTGCTATTGCACGGCCTGACCGGCGAGTGTTTCGGGCTGTTGCTGCATGGTGCGCTGCGTCATATCGCAAGTGGCAACGCTGGCACCAAGCGCGCAGATTTTCCGGGGCGCAGTGTTCTGGTACATGGTCCAGGTGCGCAATCGTCAACACCACGTCCGTCATCCGGAGCACGTTGTAATCGCTCATGCGGCACTGGCCAAGGTGTTCGCCGGTTTCGGCGCAGTACACGTCAGCAGTGTCCAGCATGTAGGTTCCAGCATCTTCCCCGGTGCCGCGCGCAATGCGCGTGAGATTGGGTGCCTTGCACTTCTCGCATTTGTGCTCGGCGCGCTCCAAAATTGCCGCGCGGATCTGCGGCCATTCCTTCGGGTAGCGTGATCGGTTTTCTGGTCGTATTGGCATTGGGTTACAGGGCTGGCGCAGCGGATGGGGTGACGGAGCCGGCATGTTTGGCGGTCTATGTTGCGGTAGGCGGGAATGCGACGCTCAAGGCGTTCGCCACCTTGCTGAATTGCTCACGCGCCCATGCTTCTAGCTTGGCCTTCACTTCAGTTTCGGTGTGTCCTTCAAAGCTGGCGCTCGCCAGTTCGCGGTCTTGCAGGTAGATCGTCGCCTTCGCGCTGGGTGGAATTTTCGGGCGGTCCTTGTTCTCAAGCCACTGACCGGCGTTCCATTCATAGTAGCCTCCGCCCTGCGGCCAGAAACGCGAACTCAGGCGCACAAGGGTGGCGTCAAAGTCTTGTTTTCCACCGCAATCGAATTCCCACTGTGCTTCCAGTTCCATCGTCTTGCTCCGGTTATTGGTCGCTGCCGCTTCCACGTTCACTTCCTCTGCTCCCATTCCATGATTTCCGACAGCAGCCACTTCCCATCGGCCCCGCACTTCGGGAAACCTCTTTCGTCCTGCCACCGTGTCAGTGTATTGCGGTGGATCTGGCAACGCTCCAGCACTTCCGCCCGGGTAAGGCGGGTGCCCAGGTGCTTTGTCAGTTCCTGGACGGCGCTGGTCAACTGGTCGATGCGTTCGAGGATTGCGGTTTCGGTCACGACAAAGCCTCCGAAACAAAAAGCATGTAGGTGCGGCCTTCGTCGGTGCGTAGCCATCCGTCAAAGCAGTCTGGGTGTTGAGCGGCCATACTGCAGTCAATGATTGACACGAACGCATCGCACAAAATCATGCTGGCTACGTGATCAAGATACCCAATACGATCCGACACTGCAGCATCACGGATAGCTTGGGCGATCTCTGGTCTGTTCATGGCGCGCCTTTCTGCGGTGCTGCGGCGATCGTGCAAGAGGCATTGCCACACGCACCTTCGGAGTGCCCGTATTCGCCGCAATCTGGCACTTCTGGCTGTGCAAGGCGCTGGCGGAGGGCGGCGATGGTTTCGGTAGTTTGCTTTGCGGCGTTGCGCACCCGATCTAATTTGGCCTCTGCCTGCATAACAGTTTCTGGCAGGCGCCTCGTTGCCCGATTCGTTGCCAGGACTTCCACCAACGCATCAAGCGCCTGCTGTAGTAGTTCTCGGTCAGTCATGCCGCACCTCCGTTCTTTCGCACGCTGGTCATCATCTCTGCCACTATCCCAAATAAAGCGATGTGTTTCGGGGATGCCCTGCGCCTATTTATTTCTACCTCCATTCTTCGCCGTTTTTCATCGCGTTCAATGGCTGCTTTTTTACGATCTTCAAAAGTTCCGCGCTGTTTTGCTTGTCCCATCACGCACCTCCGTTCTTTGCCCGGAGGGCTGATTCGATGGCTTCAACTGTCGCAAACAGCGGCACCGCAAAATCAACACCGTAGCCAACAATGTCGGCAACAAACTTGGCTTTTTCATCCTCCGTCAGCCCTTGCCACTGAGGCCGCTGCGGGGCGGTGTAGAGGGCTCTAACAATCGACTTGTCAGAGCTTGATTCGTAAATGTGTTTTGCGCAATGCGCCCACCGTTGACCGAGTATCAAGATTTGATACTCCACCGGCTCCGCATCTGCCATTGCCCGAAGGCCAGCGGCGAGGCGTTCAAGTTCTTGCGGGTTTCCTGATCCGCTTGCAGCAAACGCCAGTGCGTCAGCAGCTTTGCACAAGTCTTCGGGTGTCATGTCGGCTCCTTTGGTCCAAAGCGTTTCCACAGTGCTTCAAATTCTTCGCCGGAAAGAATCTCAAAGCGTTTGCGCTGAAGTGTGCGTGTCGCATTTCTGAATTGCGCGTCATTGCTACGGCATGCATCGTCGAGGGTGTCTATGTCATCCAGCAGATGCCATAGGCGAAATGCTCGCTCTTCCATGGTCATGTCGGATCCTTTGGTGCTGCGTGGGGTGCTATGGAAGTGGTAGCGGAGCGGTTGCCAATAGCAGCAAGTAGCACGGTGTCAATGCCGCCTCGTGAATCAAGGTCTAGCGTCTCGCTTCGACCGTGGCAGACGCCGTTATCCACAAACCCAGCGGACAGTAAGACGCCATCCTTTTCGCGGGCGTTGTGGAGCTTCCTCTCCCAGTTGTGGGAGTAGCCAAACCGGATGGATTCCAAAGCCTCGGCCATGCGGTCATGGTCGATTTCACGGGGAAAAACGAACAGGGCTTCATGCCCTTCAATGTTGGCGACGATGTATTTCATCCCTGCTCCTTTGCCGCTATGGCGTTTGCTGTCCCATAAAAGCCAATCGCAATCCAGTGCGCTTGTTGTGGGTGCGTCCCCAATCTGATGCCGTGGTACGCCCAGCACATGCGGACGGTTGCAGTGCGGTGCAATGCTGCAAACCGTTGACCTTTGGCGATGAATGCTGCCTTGGCTTTCATTACTGCTCCTTTGCCGCTATGGCGTCAATGACGTAATCAATGTCGCCGTCATCGCTGACCGCTGTGACGCGGACCATCACATCTCGAAGCCGGATTGCGCGTTGCACCCTTCGGATGTCTCCGACCGAAAGGCCCGACTGGCACCATTCATCATTCAGGAACTCGCCAATGCTGCTGTAGGGGCTTTCGGGGTCGTCATAATTCCAGAACATGTCTGGCTTTTCTTCCGCTAGCTCGGCCTCCAGCTCTGCCACTCTGGTCCGCAGCTTCTCGGCTTCGGCGTGGGTTGAGCGTAGGCAGGTGGCGTAGCTTGCTACTCGCTTTTCAAAATCGTCGAAATAGTGTTTGCAGTAGTAAATAGCAAGCTCGTCCGCATCCTTTGCCAGCCGTAGCGGCTCAGGTAGTGTGTCTGTCATGCTTCCTCCCTAGCTTTGATCATGGCGTCGGCTTCAATGAACCGCAGAACTGAGCGGTACTCTGCCCACCATTCAAGGCACTCCTTGACGGTTTCGGGATTGGCCACTGGACAGGGCCGACCAAGCAGCCACTCTCCTGTTGTCTGTGAATATGAGTCCATGTCGCCCATGTCCACATGGGCTGCAAAATAATCACGCAGGGACATGCCAACGCATGTCAACTCAAGCCCATTGCCGCCTCTCTCCAGAATCGGGAAAGCCGGTCCTCCGTCTTTGGTGCTCATGCTGCCGCCTTTGCCTGGATGGCTTGGATGTGCCTGACCATGGCGGCCAGCATCGCGGGCATGTCGGACAGCCGGTAGAGCTTCGATGTCTTGTCAGTCGCCACCACCGGGAAGCCCAGCGCGGCCAGGCCGTCGGCGGTGATCGACAGCGGGGCAATGGCGGCATTCAGATCGCCCAGCTTGATCCGGGCGCTGGTGTCAACTGCCGGGGCCTTGGTGGGCATGGGGACCACGTTGACCATTTTGTTGGCGTCAACAACATGGTTTGCGGCGCGTTCGCGCTCGGCACGGATGCGTTCGCGCTGTTCGTTCTCGCGGCGCTCCTGATCTGCCTTGCGCACTGCCAGCACGTTCGCCAGATCCTCGGGGGCCTTGGTCACCAGCTGGGCGGTGTCGTGCACCATCAGGCCTGATCCTGCGATGGTCTTCACGTTGCCGTGAATGCGGTTGGCCAGTTCTGCGGCCACGATCTTGGCGCGGGCCAGTTCGGTGCCCAGCGCATCGCGGATGCTGTCCACGGTCTTCTTGCCCTTGATGACGCCAGCAAAGTCAGCCGGGACCATGCTGGCTGGCAGGTAGTCGCCGGGCATGGCGGCATTCAGTTCGCGGATGTGCTTCGCCAAGTCAGCCTGGGCCTGCATGACAAGCTCTGTGCGGATGGCCTCCTTGCGTGCGGCCACCAGCTTTTCATGCTGCAGGCGGGTGGCGCGGGCCAGAGCCTTGAAGTCGCCCACCATGCGGCGCATGGCCTCAACAGCCGCCATGCCGGCCAAGGCACCGGATTCGGCGGCCTCCAGCGCTTCCTCGGCACGCTTGAGGGCTTTGCAGGCGGCATCGGTGTCCGCGAATTCCTGATCTGTGGACGGCTTCGCGGGCAGCTTGGCAATGAAGGCCTTCAGGGCTTCACCGAAAGCCGGGAGGTTGGAGACGACAGCCAGGGCACCATCCAGGCGGACACTGACTGCCGGCAGGGCTTCGACCGGAGCAGCCACGGCCACGGGGGCGGATTCGGTGGGGGCGTAGGCCGCTACATCGGCCTCCAGCTGGCTCCAGCCGGCCACGATCTTGGCGCTCAATATCGGATCAGGCACGTACCAGCAGTGCTTTTCTTCGACCAGCGCGTTGCCGTCCCACTTGGAGGCCATGAACAGCACTTTCTGAGCGCCAGACACCAACAACTGGTGCTCCATCTGTGCGCGGTAGTGCAGGGGCAGCATGCTTCCTGCGTCGTCGCCGTTGTTCCAAGCGACATGGCCCATTTGCTCAAAGGCGGCGCGCAGCTCGGCATTGAGCGACTTGTGCTCAAAAGCGATGTCTTCGCCCAGCGTCAGTCCGTCGAAGCTGGCGCTGTACGGGCCTTCGCTGCCGGTGACCGGGTAGAGGTCTTCGCCAATGATTTCCTCGGCCAGCGGGCGGGCCAGGGCTTCAAAGCGGTGGCCATCGTCAAACCGGCGCTGAGTGGCTGCGTCAACTTCGGGCGTGATGCCGGTGGCCAACTCCTTGATCAGCTCGGTGCGGGTCTTGTGCGGGCTGCAGCCCAGCATGGCGGGTGCATCGCTGGCGTTCCAGTGAGTGCGGCGGTGGGCATGCCACTCGGGGCTACCTTGAATGAGGTCGAGGGTTTTCATGGTGTGTTCCTTGGGGTGGTTGGTGGGGTACTCGTCTTCGGTACTGGCGTCTCTGTCCGTCGGCACTCACGCGGCATAGCCGGTACTCGCCTTCTCGTCTCGTCTTCTCTACTGGCTTTCCCCCGTAACTGGTTCAGTTGGCAAGTTCAGCCGCGCGGCGGTCGTAGATGGCGGTGAGTTCCCGGCGCTGGCCCTCGTCTTGGACCATCGCAATCAGGGAGCCGGCTTCGGCCAGCTTGTCCATGTCGCTGGCCTTGCCCAATTTGTCGGCCACGGCGGCAAACGTCATGGTGATTTCGCCGGTATCGGGCGCAGTGGTCGCGGGGGCCTTGATCGCGTTGATCTGGGCTTCTTGTGCTGGTGTCAGATCGCCCTTGGTTTTGGCAAGGTTGATGATTTCGGCGGTGGTCTTCAGGCCCTCTTGAACGGCCTTGGTCCAGCGTGGCAGTTGGGCGGCGAACTTGTCATCGGGCCAGACTGGCGGCGCAGGAGGGGGCGGGGGCGGTGCGCCAACGACATCGGCAGGCCCCATGTCGATGGTCTTGCCCTCCATTTCGTCGGCGGTGGGCTGGCTACCCACTTCGGGGAATGCTTTGCGCAGCGCCTGGGCCTCGGCGCACTTGGCCAACTGCCCGCGATACCGCTTCTTCCACATCGTGTTGGGAGCCGTGGTGTCCTTGCCTGCCGTGGCGTAGTTTTCAATCCAGTATTCGGTGGCCGTGAAAGCGCACTTCATGCCGCCCTTGAGCCGGTACACCGTGACCCGGCACCATTCGGGGACCGTCACCTTGGTGCCGCTGAGTTCGTACTCGACCATGGGGCCGAAAACCGGATCGTCAGTGCCTACGTGTTCCTCCGTGCGCGATGCGTCGGTGCGGTAGAGGCCAATGCCGGGCATCACGACATCGCGCATCTGCTTGGCCTTGCCGTCCCACATGGGCACGATGTGAACCGGCTTGCGCATCGGGTCCAAGCCGGCCGCCTTGCAGTAGCCCAGCACCAGCTTGATGCTGGGAATGTTGGCGCCAGGGTAGAGGCTGGATTGAAGAACCTCCATCAGCTCAGATTCGGGCATGCTGGCGATGGATGTTTGCTCAATTTTGGTAAGGGCATTCATGGGTGTGTCTCACTTGAAAAACGGTTGAAAAATGACGCACAGGCAGACCAGCGCCGCGCAGGCCGCAAGGCCCCACAGCAGTGCCTTGTTGCTGGCCCGGTCTTCGGCTTCGGCCTCTTGCAAGGTGCCCTCGCGGTAGTGCTGCACCGACTGTTCGGCAGACATCTGCCCTGACAGGTGGCAGGCGCGCAGAAGTTCCCGCTCCTGTGCTTTGGTGCGGCCAGTGGGCTTGCCGGGGCATTGCCGGCTGCACCGGGCGTCATGCATGCACAGAGTCCCAGAGCCGTCGCAAAGACTGCGATAAACCTTGATTGCTGATTCAGCGGGCATAGAACGCCTCCAGGTGGTTGATTCGCAGGACAAGCCACGCCAGATCCGGGTGGCACGGGTCTTTGCTCTGCAGGTCGCGCTGTGCCCAACGGAGGTTGAACAGCTCGGCTTGAGCAGACAGCGGCCGCAGCGGCGGCACGTTGTCTGTCACGAAGGTGAGGATGGCCAGGAGGGTCATTTCTCGTCCTTCGGCCACAGCCACACCCGGCCGCGCCCGTCGGTGTGCTTCTTGGTGGAGCGCACCACGAACTTGTCGGCCTTGTTGTTCACCTCCAGCCACTTGCGCAGGGCGTTCTGCAACCGGCCCACGTCTGCCGGTTCGCAGCCGATGGAAGACCGGGGCTTGAGCTTGGCGAACAGGTCGCCGTACTTGTTGCCCGGCATCACTTTGTGCTCAGGCAGCGGGACATCGTGATCGACGGTGAAGGGCTTGGGATCTGCCTTTGGTTTTGAGGACATGAGTTTCCTTTTTGGTGGTGGTGGCGCTTGAACGGGGCCCAACCCGGCCCACGGACTGACGCCGTTGACGAAACTGGTGTGAACTTGGGTAGCGGCCATCACCGCCCCCAATGCGGCGTGTTCTGAATCTCCAGCCGCACAGCGTGCTCATCGGCGCAGCGCGTGTTGTAGTCCGGCATGTACGCCACAGGGTGCGCGACAACACCAGACAGGCCTTCGCGCATGGCGGCATTCACGGCGTCAAAGCCTGAATTGGCCTCAACCATCTTGACCACCTTCGCGCCGTCGGCGTCGGTGGCTTTCACTTCGTAGCGCATTGGGTTTCTCCTTCAGGCCGGGGTTTGATGGCCTGGGGAGAATGTTAGGCTTCCCTAGCCTTGGCGTCAATAGGGAAACCTAATAAAATTGCAACGGACACAAAAAAACCGCCTCGCGGGCGGTTGTTACAGAGTGCTGGGCCTCTACGGCTTCTGTTCCTTCACGACCACGTATTCCTCGGAGAAGATGGCGCGAAACTCTCCAGTGATCCGATTGACGGCGATGCCGCGAAAGCTCTCCTGCGCCATGTGCACGTCCCAGCGGAAGAACCACCCGGCCAGCAGCACGGCCCCCACGAGGCCAATCGCCCGCCATTTTGTGCGCTGCGCCTTGTCGTGCTGGATCTGGCGCTCGAGCTCCAGCTTCTTCAATTCAGCCGGGGATGGCTCGGGAGACGCCCGGGTGATCTGCGGGCGCGCGCCGTTGTAGTCGTCGTCGATTTCAGCCACGTGCGTTTCTAAATTTGGCGGCCATGCTCGTCATAGATTCGACGGCGCATTGCCCATGTAATGCCGGCACCGAGCAAGCACATCGCCAGCAAACTGTAAAACCAAATGGCTTGCGCTTTGTCCATCAGCATCCAGGCCGAAAAAGGAGCCACCGCTATTACTGCCGGTGACGCAAGCACACCGATGACGGCGCCCAAAATGCCGAGCTTGTCGTGCCCATAGGCGCCTAAATGGTAGGCCCACTGTAGGCACATAACCAAAAAAGCAAGATTTTTCAGGTTTGAAAAAAAAGCTATCACCGCAAAAACTCCGGCGTTGAATCATCGTCAAGCAGCGACTTTTGTTGCAGCCTGGGGCCAACCGGAACCGACACGGAGGCCGGGCCGGGCGCCTTAGCCGCCGCGCTGGCAATCAGCGGTAAGCCGTGCTGTTGCTGCAGCTTCTCCAAGTGTGCCCTGATCCTGGCGGCGCGCCGGCTGATTTCTGAGCGCAGCTCTGTCCGGTCGTCGTCCATCATCGCCCGGTAGTCCTGCAGCATGGCGATTTCTTCGGCCGTCAGGACTTCAAAGGCGGCACCTTTGGGCTCTGCATAGGAGGGGGCTGGTTCGCTGACTATGTGGGAGCCTGCATCACTGGGGACCATCTGCCCACGGCCAGTAGATAGCCAATGCGGGTCAACCCCCAAGTACCTGGCGGCACTGGTCAGGTACTTGCCGTCGATGCTTTTCGTCTTGCCGGTAAACCAGTCGTTGACCGATGGGGGCTTTATGCCGCACGCACGCGCAAGCCCGGCCTGTGACTTTCGGCCACCTGAGCGCATAGCCAACAGCAAACGGTCTTGCAGGTTCATTCGGATAGCCTAACCAAAAAAGGGTTAGGAATTCCTTGACGAGCATCTTAGGGATGGCTAATATGCCAACCTATGAATGCAGACGAAATCATCGACGCCCTTGGCGGCACCAATGAAGTGGCCCGGCTTTGCGAAGTCAAGCCGCCATCTGTCAGTGACTGGCGAAAAGAGGGCATCCCGAATGCCCGGCTGATGTACCTGCGGGTGATCCGGCCTGACGTGTTCGCCTCGTTGGACAAAGCCCAGCAAGAGCAACCCAGCACCTGACATGAATCCCCTCCAGTCCACAACTCCAGCGGAATCGACCCCCGCTCGGGCTGGAGCTTTCCCCGCCTGATGCCCACAGACGGGGCTTTTTACACCCACCGAGACGAAACCATGCACCACCCATTGACTGAGGATTCCCCGATGTTCGCCCGCGCCGACACCAACGAGCTGCGCGGCGAGTGCCCCAAGAACACCCTGTGCGTGCTGGATGCCGTGGCCATTGCCCGAGGCTGCACGCGCACCGCTTTGGTGAACGAGATTCTTGGGCAGTGGGCGGCAGCGAAACAACACGAGGCTAGTCTCGTTCAAAAGCTGGCCGGAGTCATTCCGACGACTTCCGAGCGCACCGGAGGTGCGGAGTGAAAGCCAGCCGCAACAGCGCCTTTTACTGGGACAACGGAGAGGCCAGCATCTTCGCCAAAGACCGCGCATTCACAGCTCAAGGCCAGGACGGTACGAGCCTGAGCCAGAAGGCCCAAGCAAGGCACGCCGGCCTGTCTGACCCGAAGGCGCACACCCAGCCGGGCAGCATCGTGATCGGCCCTCGGGACCGTGACCGCGGGGCGAAGACGAAGCGCATTTCGTTGGCGGGGATCTGAGCGCATGGCCACCTACTCCCTGCACCAAGGAGATTGCCGCGAGGTGATGCGTACCTTGCCGGAGAACAGCGTCGACGCCATCGTGACGGACCCGCCGTATCACCTGACCACAGGGAAAAAGGGCGGCAGCGGAGAGGCCAGCGTCAACATTGATTCTCCATATGGCCGGGCGCGAGTCACTACGGGTTTTATGGGTATGACTTGGGACGGCGGTGACATAGCGAAACGCCCGGAGGTTTGGGCGGAATGCCTGCGCGTTGCCAAGCCCGGCGCGTGGTTGCTGGCCTTCGGTGGCACCCGCACCTTCCACCGCATGGCCTGTGCCATTGAGGACGCTGGTTGGGAGCTGCGCGATACACCGGTACGTGGGCACATGCACCAACCCGAGGATTGCCCTTGGCTGATGGGCTGGATGTACGGCAGCGGCTTTCCCAAGAGCCACAACGGCGAGTGGGGCGGTACCGCGCTGAAGCCGGCCTGGGAGCCCATCGTCTGCGCGCGCAAGCCGCTGATCGGCACGGTGGCCGAGAACTTTGCAGCGCACGGTACCGGCGCCCTGAACATTGACGCCTGCCGGATACCCACGGACGAGGCCATGCGCGTAGGGGCTGGCACTACCTGGGACGCTTTCCACCGCAACGAGGGCCGCGAGGGAGAGCCCAGCGCGCAGCGCCGGTACCAATCCAACGGGGGCACTGACTTTGCGATGACGCCGGGACCGCGCGGTGGATCTGCTGCCGGCCGCTGGCCAGCCAACCTGATGCATGACGGCAGTGACGAGGTGCTTGCAATGTTTCCTCATACCACAAGCGGGGAGGGCGCCGTAAAACGCGCCAGCAGTGCCGATGGATACGGGAACGCGGGCGCGGCGTTTGGTGCCGAATCGCGCGCTGCTGGCACGCCTATGGTGAGTTATGGCGACACCGGCAGTGCTGCGCGGTTCTTCTACTGCGCGAAGGCCAGCCGGGAAGATCGGAACGAGGGCTGCGAGGCCGAGCCAGATCGTTTGTTTGGCATGTCCTCTGCTGCTGCTGCTGCTGCTGCGCGCGGCGAGTTTTACGACAACGGCGATGGCGGGGTGAACAAGGTCACCAAGCGCAAGAACCACCACCCGACTGTGAAGCCGACGGAACTGATGCGGTACCTGTGCCGGCTGGTTACACCGCGCGGGGGGATGGTGCTGGATCCGTTCGCAGGCTCTGGATCGACGGGCAAGGCGGCAGTGCTGGAGGGATTTCAGTTCACCGGCATCGAGTTGGACCCGGAGTACATCGCCATTGCCCGCGCGCGCATCGACCATGCCAAGCGCATGGGGCACCAGCCCGGATTGATGGAGGCTGCATGACAGATCTCGAGCTGGAACAGCACATCCAAGACTGCACTTGGCACATGGAGTGCAGCTACGCCCGATTTGCGGCCCATGGCGACCCTTCAGACCGCGATGCAGCAATCCAGTGGATGCACATGCGCGACCGTGCCATGGCCAGCCGGTCTGAGGCCGCCAAGCAGGCGCGCGAGGCCGAGATTCAGAGACGGATCGACTCGGACCCGTGCTACTTCTGCGCCATGGGTGAACTGCACCGGGAGCAGCTGCAGGGGGTGGCGGCTTGAATTTCTACAAGCATCACCTTGGCGACTACGCGCAGGCCACGGGGCATCTGACCTTTGTGGAAGACGCAGCTTATTGCCGCCTGATACGCAAGTATTACGCGGACGAGAAGCCAATCCCAGCAGACATCAAGGCAGCCCAGCGGCTTGTCGGGGCCAGGTCACGCGACGAGAAAGATGCTGTCCAGAGTGTTCTTGAGGAGTTTTTCACTCTGCAGGACGATGGTTGGCACAACAAAAGGTGCGACGAGGAGCTGGAGAAAGCCAACGCACAAGCGGAAACGAATCGTCGCATAGCAGAGGACCGTGAAGCAAAAAGGCGTGCACGAATTGAGAACGAACAGAGCACGAATCGTGCAACGGATCGTTCAACGATTGGTCAACCTAGCCAGACTCCAGACACCAGACACCAGACACCAGAGAAAACCATTGTTGTGTCGCCTCCGGCTCCACCGCAGGGCACAAGGCTCGACAAGGACTGGCGACTTCCTGACGACTGGCAGGCATGGTGCAGGGAGCACCGCCCAGACCTTGACCCGCAATCCGTGGCCGAGCAGTTCCGGGATTTCTGGATTGCCAAACCGGGCAAGGACGGCAGGAAAGCGGATTGGATGGCGACTTGGCGCAACTGGTGCCGGTCGCAGAAGCCGGGGGTAGGGCGTCGGACCGAAGACGACCGCCGAGAGCTTTTCCGGGGTGCGATATGAGGGGCACAGAGGCCGTGATCGCCCACCGCAAAGCAGGCTACACGCTGCGCAATGGCGTGGTGTACGTGGACCTTGACGCCAGAAAGCTGAACGCCGATTGGCGGCAGTTTGGCGAACACGCCGAGGTGCAGGTCGAAGCGACCGACTATCCCGAAACCATCGATACCCGCTTTGCCCTGGGCCTGCTTGTCAAGGTCGAAGGCGACGACCTGCAGCGCGTTTTGGCCTTTGCCAAAGCCTTTGAAAAGCACGCCAAGCGCGTCATTGCCGTGGCGTGGAAGCCGGGCAGTGTGCGCGGCGAAATCCAACTGATGACCGATACCGATGGGATGTTCACATGGCCCAAGTGATCGAAGCACAGGACATCGACTTTTCGATGTACATGGACCTGACCGAAGCAGAGCAGCGGGTGAAGCCTGCGGCGACGTGGCGGCAGATGTTCATGGACCAGATTGCCGGGAAGCTGACCGGCCCCAAAGGCGTGCATCTGCCCTGGGCGAAGGCCGAGGGCAAGGTGGTTTTCACGCCCGGCTGCGTCTCCCTGTGGATCGGAATAAACGGCCACGGCAAGAGCCTGTTGCTCGGTCAGTGCGTCCTGAGCTGGTGCGCGCAAGGCGAGAAGGTCTGTGTCGCCAGCCTGGAAATGAAGCCATTCAAGACCATCGAGCGCATGGCGCATCAGTGGCTGGACACCCGGTTCCCGAATGCCGATCAAGGCCAGAAGTTCATGGACTGGAGCGACGGCAAGCTGTGGCTGTACGACCAGCAAGGCACGGCCAACCGCAAGACCATGATCGGCGCGATCCGGTACTGCGCCAAAGAGCTGGGCATCACGCATTTCGTGGTGGACAACCTGATCAAGTGCGTCAAGGCCGATGACGACTATGAGGGCCAGAAGGCGTTTGTGGACGACCTGACGACCGTGGCCCGTGACGAAAACATTCACATCCATCTGGTGCACCACGCCAGAAAAGCACAGGACGAATTCAGCCCCCCGCGCAAGATGGACAGCCTGGGAGCAGGGTCGATCACCAACCTGGTGGACAACCTGCTGATCGTCTGGCGCAACAAGCGCAAGGAAGACGACAAGGCCAAGGGCAAGGACGTGGACGAAATGGACTCCGACGCCTTGCTGCTGTGCGACAAGAACCGACACGGCGACTGGGAGGGGCGGATCTCGCTGTGGTTCCACCAGCGCAGCACGCAGTACATCGCGCACCCCAGAGACACCGCCATGGCAATGCAGGCCTATCCGCACGACGCCGACCGTGGAGCGACCCGATGAATGGACTGGCTATCACATCTGAAAAGCACAGCCGCGCACCTGGTGCTGATGGCGCACACCACCGGCTGGCAGGAGCACGCAAAGCAACGGCGGGACGAACTGCTGGCCGACCCGATGTATCAGGGCCTGCGGGAACTGATCGTGCTGGAGAACAAGAAAGCCAAGGCCGATAGGCACGTCGACCAAACCAATTCCCGACCCCCTGAAACCACGCCAACCCAAGGAGAACCTGATGGCATTTGAGCTACCCAAAGTGACAAAAGTAGTTGTGTCCAACGCGAACGTGCGCCGCGAGTTGCACGGTGACGAGCACGTCCGGGCCGTGGATCTGGCCATGTCGATCAGCGGTGAAAACACGCTGCTGGATCTGATCGAGCCCGGCCTTCGTGAGCACCATTACACGAACAAGGCTTTGCGCGAAGGGCAGGAATCCCTGCCGGACGTGGTGATCCCGTTGCCCAACTTGCGGCACCCGAAATTGGAGCCGAAGCACCGGTACGGTGGCAAGGACAAGCTGCGCGGCTACCGCTTCATCCTTGACTTCGGCCTGGGCGGCGACAGCAACCTCGATTTTTCCGACTGCGTGGTCACCGGCATCTGGTACGAGGTGATCGAGGGCGGATCAGTCGATATTGGCTGGACGGTGCAGTACAACGGCGACGAGCTGCAGGACAACAACGTCTATGGCCGCCTCGCAGGGCTGGCCACGGTGGGCGAGTGCCACATCCAGCTGATTGCCCCGCCAGTGCTGACGCTGGTGAAGGGCAAGGGCTACCGGTCTGGCAAGCCTGACACCCCGGCCGGCCAAGTGGACGACGGCCAGCGCAGCCTGGAAGAAGGCGGAGAGGGCGGGGAACAGGACGAGGGCTCCGACCAGCTGGATGCAGGTTCGCCCGAGGGCGCATTCGCGGCAGCGGCCGGCCAGGTTCACTGACATGCTGATCGTGAGCATTGACCCGGGACTGACTGGCGCCTGTGCGGTGCTGGATCACAACGGCCTGCGCGCACTGTTCGACCTCCCGACCATGCCCATTCCGGGCGTGGGCCCGACGGCCATGGTGCAGCGCAAGCTGGACGCTCATGCCCTGTGCACCCAGCTGCTCAGGGCGTGCACTGCGGCTGACGGAAAGCCAGTCGTGGTCATTGAAGCCGTGGCCACCATGGGCGGGCAGAACAACGCAGTGCAGACGCAGGGCAGCCTGCTGCGCACGCTGGGGGCCGTGGAGACGGTGCCCGAGTGCCTGCGCTGGCCAGTCGAGTACGTCCAGCCCCAAACGTGGAAGCGCCATTTCGGTTTGGTGAAGGCGCGCGGCGAAGAACGCACCAGCACGCAGGCCAAGAGCATGAGCTTGGCCACCGCGCGCCGCCTGTACCCCCAAGCCGACATTGGCAAAGCCAAGCACCACAACCGCGCCGAGGCGCTGCTGGTGGCGCACTACTGGAAGGCGAAAAACGAATGAACGGCCTGGAGCAAATCGGCATCGCGGTGTTCGGCGTGTCGGCGATCCGCCTGAGCCAAGACCACCGGCCGAACGTGCAGCGGTGGGCCTGCGTGTGCGGGCTGGCCAGTCAACCCTTCTGGTATTTCAGCGCCTACTCGAACCAGCAATGGGGCATTTTGGCGCTGTCCGTGATTTACACATGGGCTTGGGCAAAGGGTGTGCGGACTCACTGGATGGGAGCGCGGAAGTGATGCGCGTCCTTGTCGCGTGCGAATACTCCGGCCGCGTCCGCGATGCCTTCATCCGTGCTGGCCATGAAGCAATGTCGTGCGATCTTCTGGAAACCGAAGTGCCGGGACCGCACTACAAGGGTGATGTGCGCGAAGTGATTGGGCGGGGGTGGGACTTGATGATTAGCCACCCACCATGCACCTACCTTGCAAGCTCTGGGCTGCACTGGAACAAAAGAGTGCCAGGCCGCGCATTGCTGACTGAACAGGCGCTTGAGTTTGTGCGGCTGCTGCTGGATGCGCCGATACCAAAGATTGCGCTGGAGAACCCGATTGGGTGCATCAGCACGGCGATCCGCAAGCCAGATCAGACCATCCAGCCATGGATGTTTGGAGAAGACGCCAGCAAAGCCACATGCCTGTGGCTGAAGGGCCTGCCGACTCTTTGCCCGACAACGCAACACCCCGGCATGTATGGATGCCAGTGCGGGCACAGGTTTCCGACCCAACTTGGCAAGTACGGATGCCCGAACTGTGCCGGTGATTCTGGGCCGGCCAAGTTGGTTTACGCCAACCAGACCAATAGCGGGCAGAACAAGTTGGCTCCATCAGTTGACCGGTGGAAAGAGCGCAGCCGGACCTATCAAGGGGTGGCTGACGCGATGGCGACGCAATGGGGTGGCGTGGCTACGGTTGCACGGCAGCACGATCTATTTGCGGAGGCCGCATGACCCACTGCACCCGCTGCGGACGGCGCCTGAAGGCTCCAACGCCGACCGGCCTTGGCCCGGTATGCGCAGCAAAAGCCGCAACACGATGCGAAGCCACGGCTGATCTGTGGTTCGACACCGAGGTATTGGCACAGCGGGCACGCGAGAGGCTGGCCCGGCACATCGACATCGAAACCACGGCGGCACAGGCCCAGACGATGTACGACTTTGCGCAAGCGCGGGAAAGGTGCGGGCTGTGACCGACATCCTTGCCCGCGCAGAGCTGCACACCCCAGAGCAGGCCAGAGCCGTGCTCACGACCAGCACGCTCCCATGGATTGGTGAACAGCTCAAGCAAGGCCGCGAACTGGTGCTCGAAGTTCGCCTGCTGGATGACGACATCACCGAAAAGCAGCGCGGCTATCTGCATGCCGTGGTACTGACGGAAATCGCCCAAGGTCTGGTGATCGACGGGCGGCGCTACCCCATGGCCGTCTGGAAAGAGCACTTGCGCCGCGAGTTCCTGCCGGACAAGGTGCAGACGTTCATCAACCCGCTGACCGGCAGAAAGAGCCGCCGCCGCGTGCGCCAGAGCACGGAAGACCTGGGAATCCGGGGCATGGCTGACTACATCGACAAGTGCTGCGCCTGGGCAGCAGAGCACGGAATCACGATCAGCGAACCGCTGCCGCCCGAACTGAGGCCCCAGCGCAAGAGGGCCAAGGCGGTGCAGGCCGGGAGAGTTGATGCCGAATCTGGCGAGATATTGGAGACAGCATGACCCTAGAAGACAACGCGCCGCAGCCCCGCGCCATGGGCTGCATTACTGGAGATTGACCACATGAGCACAGACACAAACCACGGCACCGAAGGCATCGTTGCCCCAAACCCCGAGCGTGAACTGACCTACGGAGAAAAAGCCGTGGGCTTGAGCTTCAACCCGAGCGGCGATCCGGCTGTCCACCGCTGCAAGGTCGAGTTTGCGGCAGTGATCGACCGCATGCACGAGTTGCGCATGGCAAACATGGGCGGCATCGATATCCGCCGGATGGCATCCATTGCCATCACCGAAGCCCAGACGGCGCAGATGTGGGCTGTCAAAGCCCTGACCTGGCGCGGCTGACCGATGCCCTTTGTCGTAGGCCCCTCCAGAAACCCGGTCACCCAGCTGGCCTGGGCGGGCCTGCGCGCGGGGGATACCCAGCAGAAGGCAGCCATGCCCAAGGACGATGCCATCCGGTCAGAGCCATATCGCCGGCTGGTGGCCGCCTTGCCCTGCGCCAGCTGCGGCGTTCAAGGTTTCAGCCAAGCCGCCCACCCACCACCAACAGGCAAGGGCATCAAAGAGTCGGATCTGGACTGCTTCCCGCTGTGCTGCACCCGGCCGGGAATCCCGGGCTGTCACGTCGAGTTCGACCAATACCGGCTGGTGCCCCGGGAAAAGATGCGCGCCAAGGCGGCGAAGTGGGCCCGGGAGACGCTGGCCAAGATCAAGGCGGGAAAGCTGCCCAAGAAGTTGGTCGAGCTGCTTGAAAAACACGCCAAGCCCGCGCAAACAGTGCGTGAGTAGCTATCAAAACAGGAGCGGAAACGATGAAACTGAGAACCAGGACAGAGCGGGAACACAAAGGTTATTTGGTCCGTGTCTGGTGGGATTGGGTCGAAGTGGCCTATCTGGTGTTGGGGCTGCGAGGCCTGAAGGCAGAGATTGAATTTCCGTCTGACTGGCACGAGCACCGCAGAGCATGGGTGCGCTTGGGCTTTGGCCTATTCACTCTGGCGTTTTCATTCCCTTGGAAGTGGGTGGTGCCAGACCATTACCAATGCTCTGGCACCACCTATGGATTTTGCTTTTATACCGATCTGCTGTTTATCCGCTGGGGCAAAGACAAGGGCGAGCGCGGTGATCCGCATACATCATTCACGATGCCGTGGGGTTGGCGGCATCGGCCGCATGAGGTATTGGGCAGCGCTGAGACGCATGTTTACCGTTACACCCTTCGCTCAGGCGAAGTGCAAGAACGCACGGCCACCATCAAGCCAGAGCGTCGGCTATGGACTCGCCCATGGTTGCCATACAAGCGCGAAACCCGGTACATCGACATAGAGTTTTCCGAAGAGGTTGGCGAGCGCAGCGGCTCATGGAAGGGCGGAGTGCTGGGTTGTAGCTACGACATGCTGCCCAACGAAACCCCGCTTGCGGCGCTGCGCCGCATGGAACAGGAACGCAAGTTCGTCTGACCATGGCAGCAGCAATCTTCCGTTTGCCCGCCAGCACGACATTCACGCCAGAACAGGCGTTGCACGAAGCGCTGAGTTTTGACCTGACTGACGTGATCGTAATTGGCTACGACAAAGACGGCGATTTGATGATTCGCTCAAGCCGCATGACCTGTGCGGAGGCCGTTTTTTTGACGGAGAAAGCAAAGCAGTGGGCTATGTCTGGTGGAAATCCGTAATGAGCAGCAAAGCAGAACAGGAGCGGAAATGATGAAACATGCATACGGTCTGACGATTGGCATTTACGCAAGGCAGCGCGACTACACCCGAGGTCAAACACTGCAGCAGTGGCTTTTATCGGCGCAGTGCGGATCGGTGAGGCCATGGAATCATGACGAATTAAACCGGCTTGGAGGTCATGAGAAGGTGGAGCATTGGGCTCGGATCACGGTGATTGGCGTGACGGTCCAGATAGGTGTAGAGCACGCAATCAGCAACTGGGAGCGGAAAGAGTGAGAAAGCAATGTAAGCGCAAGGTCTGGAGCCTCATCAACCCGATTCAGCACGCGATTGACGGCGCCAGAGTCACGGCAGAGAAGCACCTGAATCATCTCCGTCTGGTGGAGCTTGGCGCAATCGAAGCCTTTGCCAAGGGAAGGGCCAAGCCGGAAGACTGGCGGGCACTGGCTGACATGCTCAACATCTGCGAGACGCTGGCAAAAGATGGCATTGGGCCCGAGGCCCTGACCAGCATCGAAGCCGCATCAGCCGCCCTTGGCAACGCCCATGCCCGGTTCAAGGCGGGGAAAACGATGGGTTTTACCGGGGAAGAGCTACAGCACGTCCGGGACGTATGCCAGTACATCGACCTTCAAAGGCAAGTGATCAGCCGCCAAGAGCTTGAGCAGGCAATCAGGAAGACCGCCGACCGCATCAGATCCGCCCACCCTGACCTGAAAGTGTACGCATGAACATGATCACAGACCGCTACGCCAGCGCCGTCAACAGCCGCAGCCTGACGGTAGAGCCCAGAACCCGCATGAGCGACACCGACGTGCTGGGCGCCTACGGCCTGGCCAGCCGCGTGACGCCGCTCGGAGTTGCCCTGGAGCGATTCTTTGCCGGCGACGGCCGGGAAGCCGCGAACATCGTCACCGAGTTGTCCCAAGCAGCCCACCGGCACAGCTTCAAGTTGGACTGCCGGATCTCCCGGGTGGAGTGCGACGACATGGCCAAGGCCTGCCTGGCATGGCACCGCAACGGCACATGCAGGCACTGCGGCGGCCACGGCTACCTGATTTCACCGGGCGCGCCTACACTGAGCGAGCGGGAATGCCCGGCCTGCAACAACACCGGGCGCCGGCCGCTGGAGCAGGAATTCCGCCTTGAGCATCGGGAGCTGGCAAGATGGATGGTGGCGGAACTGGCCCGGGAAACAGGGCGGGCAGGGCCGGAGGCTATGCGGGCGCTGGCGCCGAAACTGGAGTTGTGATCAGTCCCTTGCAACTGCCCAAAAATTGGGCATAATCCCGCCAAGCCGTACAAAGGCCGGGAGAGCCGGTCAAAAGATCAAAGGCCCCAAATAGAGCGATGGCGTAGCCACCTCTACTGAAACCCAAGAGCCCGCACCCAGCGGGCTTTTTGCATCCCACACCCCACAAATCCACCACGTAAAGCTGCCGTCTCCTCCCCTGGGCAGCGCAGTGGTGGCCCCAGCGGTATGAGTGGCGCCACGGCGCCGGGGCAATCAGCCGCAGCGGATTCTGGTCGAGTGCTCCCCGCTTTCAAGTCGGGGACGGGGCCGACCAAGGCCGCACACCCATTGTCTCCGGGCTGCTTCGGCAGTCCTTCAGCCCCGCTCGCCGGGGCTTTTTTCTTTCAAGGATCCGCATGGTTGACATCGACACAGCCCTCGCGAAGCTGGCCGGTGTTGCCGGGGCCTTCCTGAGCTTGGCCTTTCTGCGTGGCGTGGAGTGGCGTGAGCGCATCTTCATGGGCATCGGCGGGTGCTTCCTGAGCTACTACGGCACACCCATTGCGGCGGCTCGCTCGGGATTGCCTGAGGGATTGACTGGCTTCCTGTTGGGATTGTTTGGCATGGCCATCTGCGCGAAGTTCTGGGAAATGATCCAAGCCACTCCGATAGCCGAACTGTGGCAGGCGGGGATCGCAAAGGTCTTTGGCACCAAGGGTCCATCCAAATGAGCCAAGCCGCCAACCTGATCGCGTCTGGCCTGATTGCCTGGTGGTGCGCCGCCGCTGTCTTGAGCCACAAGTTTGCCGACACGCTGCCCCAAAGGATTGCCCTGGCCGTGGCCTGCCTGGGCGCCATGGCCACCGGCTGGTACTGCAACACCAACCCGCTGCCGGGCGGGATTGAGCTGCTGTTGTGGGGCGCCGCCGCCTTCGCCACCGCGACCGCCCACAAACTGAGCCAGCCGCCCAAGACGGCCAAGAAAACCATGCTCCAGGACGAAGACGCCCCGGAGAACCAACAGCCCATGCTGGTCCGAGTCAAATGAGAACCGCACACGACTGGTACGACATCCTGATAGCGTGCCAAGTCAAGCCGAGTGTGGCCGCCGAGTGGTCTGAGGTGTTCGCTGACGTGGTGGGGCCTGACGGCTTCAGCGCAGGCGATGCCGAGCTGGACGACTTCTTGGGCCAGATCCTGCACGAGAGCCAAGGACTGACCCGGCTGGAGGAAAACCTGAGCTACAGCGCCGAACGCCTGACGGTGGTTTGGCCCAGCCGGTTCCCGACCAAAGCACATGCACAGCCCTACGCCCGCAACCCCGAGGCCCTGGCCAACAAGGTGTATGGCGGCAGGATGGGCAATACCGAGCCCGGCGATGCTTGGCGCTTTCGTGGCCGTGGCCCGATCCAGCTCACCGGCCGCGCCAACTACGAGTTTGTTGGCGACCTGATCGGCCAAGACCTGACGGTGATCCCTGAACTGATGGGCCAGCCCCGCTATGCCCTGGAGGCCGCTATCGCCTGGTGGGAGGACCGGATACCGGACAGCATGATCGGCGACCCCGAAAAGGTGACCAAACGGGTCAATGGCGGCCTGATCGGGCTGGCGCACCGGGAAGACCTGACCGACGCAGCCCGGGAGGCGCTGTCCTGATGGAATGGCTGAACCCCGGCCGGTGGCTGCTGGCCGGAGGCCTGATCCTCGCCCTGGTGCTTGGCTACAACGCATGGGCAGACCATCAGCAGGACATCGGAGAGGCCCGAGCCAACGCCAGATGGCAGCAAGCCACTGACAAGCTGAAAGAGCAGGCCCGCACAACTCTGGCCGCCGAAACCGGCAAAGTCAAGACCGCGACCGACGCGCTACGCCAGTTCAAAGACTCCCAGGAGCTGAAAGATGCCAACAGCCGTCAGACCATTGCAAAGCTGCGCAACGAGGTTCGCGCTGGCACTCGCGCTGGCGGTGGTCCAGGGCTGCGCGACCCGTGGGCTCCCGGATGTGGGGGCGGTGGTGATAGCACCCAAACCGGAGATCCCACCGGAGCCAACCCTAGTAACCCAAACCGAGCCGATGCCGGCCGGGTGGTTTCTCCAGAGCTTGAAGGATTGCTGCTTGATCGGCTTGAAAAGGCCGACGCCATCAACATCGCCTACGCAAGCTGCAGGGAAGACGCCCGGCAACTGAGGCTCCAACTGAGCGCGCACTAACATGGCCACGCGAAAAGGAAGCAAGGTCAAGGCCGGGAACACTCAGGAAGATGCGGCAAACCGCAGAAAGCTGTTCATCGAGGCCTATTTGACCAACGGCGGCAACGCTTCACAGGCCGCGATTGCTGCTGGGTACAGCCCGCACACAGCCGGCGTGACCGGAAGCCGCCTGCTAAAGCATGCTGAAGTTTTAGCACAACTGCAACAACGGCGGCATGCGTTGCTATCAAAATTGGAGCTAACAACCGAGTCTGTGCTTAAGTCTTTGGCCCAGGCGGTGCACTTTGACCCACGTAAGCTATATGACGCCAGCGGGGAGCTGAAACCCATCCATGAGTTGGACGAAGACACCGCAATGGCGCTGTCTGGCTTTGAGGTAATGGAAGAAAAAGGATCCGGAGAGGATCGAGGTAAGGTCATTGGCTTCACCAAGAAAGTGAAGTGGCTGGACAAGAACGTGGCCCGTGAGCAGGCGATGAAGCATCTGGGTCTGTACGAGCAGGACAACAAGCAGCGCAACCCGCTGGAGAACCTGCCGCGTGACGTGATTCAGGCCATTGTGGACAAGCTGGGGGCGACTGGTGGGCGCGGTTGACCTGAGTTGGATCGACAGGCTTCCGGCAGAACAACAGGCGGCGCTCCTGGCCAGCGCGCAGAGCATTCTGAACCGGACCAAGCTGCTGGACTACCGGGCCTACCCAAAACAGCGGGAGTTTCACAGGGCTGGCGCTGACCCGAAGGTCAGGGAGCGGCTGCTGAAGGCGGGGAACCAGCTGGGCAAGACCTGGTCTGCTGGATTTGAGACGGCGATGCACCTGACTGGCCGGTATCCGGACTGGTGGGACGGCGCTGTTTTCCCACATCAAGTGGCTTGCTGGGCAGCTGGCGTCACGGGCGAAGTGACCCGCGACACGGTTCAGCGGGTGCTTTGCGGGCGGGCCAACGAGATCGGGACCGGAGCAATCCCGGCAGACGCGATCAAAGACAAGGCCATGAAGCGCGGCGTGGCTGACGCCATTGACACGCTTGTGATCCGCCATGGTGGCGGTGGAGACGTTCAAGCCGGCGAGTCGGTTCTTGGCTTCAAGAGCTACGACCAAGGGCGGGAAAAGTTCCAGGGCGAGACGCTCGATATTGTCTGGCTGGACGAAGAACCTGACATCGACATCTACACCGAGGCGTTGACCCGGACCAATGCGACGGACGGCATTTTGTACATCACGTTCACGCCCCTGCTGGGCATGAGCGCGGTGGTCAAGCGGTTTTTGGTGGAGAAGGCTCCAGGCACGCACGTCACAAACATGACGATCAACGATGCCGAGCACTACACCCCGGAAAAGCGCGCGGCGATCATTGCCAGCTACCCAGCCCATGAGCGCGAGGCGCGCGCCAACGGCACGCCGATGCTGGGCTCTGGCCTGATCTTCCCGATCGCGGAATCAGACATCAAGTGCAAGGTGCCGCAGATACCGGCGTTCTGGCCACGGATTGCAGGCATTGACTTCGGCTGGGATCACCCAACCGGTGCAGCCTGGCTTGCATGGGACCGGGACACCGATACGGTGTATGTGTACGACGCCTACCGGAAGAAGGAAGCCACGCCGGAGATCCACTCCATCACGTTCAGGGCCAAAGGCCAGTGGATCCCCGTGGCTTGGCCGCACGACGGCCTGCAGCACGACAAGGGCTCTGGGCTGGCTCTGGCGCAGCAGTACCGCAATGCTGGCGTGAACATGCTCAAGGACCGGGCGACACATGCACCAGCCCCCGGCGAGGAAGAAGGCACGGGCGGTAACGGTGTTGAAGCCGGCCTGATGGAAATGCTGGACAGGCTCCAGACCGGACGGCTGAAGATTGCCGACCACCTGAACGAGGTCTTTGAGGAAATCAGGATGTATCACCGCGAGGACGGGAAGATCGTCAAGATCGACGACGACATCATTTCCGCCATCCGCTACGCGCTGATGATGATCCGGCACGCCAAGCTGCCACAACCCAAACACAAACCAGCCCTGACCTGGCGCCCCAAAGACGCCGGCATGGGCTACTGACAAGGAAACACCATGGCAACAGTCACACCGACCATCACCAATCTGACGGCCGAGACGGTCAAGATCACCTGGGCCCTGACCAGCGCCAACACGGACGGCGCACCTGTGCCGGCCCGGTTCGCGGACTACGCCGACCGCACGGTCTATTTCATGGGCACCTGGGGCGGGGCAACCGCCGTGCTCCAGGGGGGGGACGGGAGCACCTACCTGACCCTGACAGACCCACAGGGCAACGGCATCAGCAAGACCGCCGACGGCATCGAGATCGTGACCGAGACGCCGGAGTTCACCCGGCCGAACCTGACGACTGCCGGCACAGGCGCCACCATCACCGCGACCATGATCCTGCGCCGCGGCTTTTTCCGAGGGATTTGAAATGACCCAAGCACATGAAGCAGCCGACGCCATCCGGCGCATGGCCAAGTTCTACCAGAACATGCAATTCGCGGCCGACACGCTGGAGAAGATCGGCAGCCTGGAGCAGGCCACTCAAGAAGCCAAGGCCGCGACTCTGGACGCCCAGACCGAGCGCGACAAAGCCCTGAGCGAATTGACCGAAGCCAAGGAAGCCACGGCCGCGGCGCGCGAGGAAGCCGCCGACATCGTGCGGCAAGCCAAGTTTGAAGCCGAGATCTCCGCGACGGCCATCAAGCAGGAAGCCGAGCAGGCAGCGGCCACGGCCAAGGCAGCGGCAGAGCGCGAGGCCAGCAGCATCCTGAACGCAGCCCAAGCCAAGGTGGACCGGCTGGCGGCCCAGTCCCGTGACGTGGAAGCCGCGACAGCTGCTGCGCAGAACGAGCTTGGCGCCATCAAGGCCCGGGCTGAACTGGCTCGGGAAGCCGCAGATGCCGAAGAAAAGCGCCTGGCTGACATGCGCGCGGCGATTTCCAAGCTGATGGAGGCCTGACATGCCCAAGAGCACGACGACCTGCAACAACCTGCTGGGCCTGATCTACAACGCCACGGCCATTGCCAACATTGCGGACAACGCAGCTTCAAGCCCGATCACGACCGTGAGCGTGGCTTTGGCCACGGCCAGCTACAGCGCCAGTTCTACCATGAGCAGCAACGAGACGAGCTACACCAACTATGTGCGCCAGACCGTGGCCCGTACAACCTCGGGGTGGGCGGCACCTTCTGCCGGCGCCACTTCCAACGTGGCGGCCATTGAGTTCCCGCAGTGCGGTGTGACCGGGGCGACGATCACCTCTGCCTGCACTGGCAAGGCGGCGGGTGCTTCGGACATCTTCCACTATGGCGACTTGAACGCCAGCATTGCGGTGTCCAACCAGATCCAGCCGCGCTTTGCCGCTGGTGCTGTGACGATCACGGAAACCTGATGGACCTGGCCGACCGTTTTCCGCCGTTGTACGAGTGCTCGGTGTGCGGCAAGCCGGTGAAGGTGACGCCCCAAGGCGAAGGACTGGAGCCGGTCAAGGTGTTTGCCTGCGAGCACACCACGGCGACCATCTGGGCCAACCGCAAGGTGACGCTGCGAGGCAAAGGCGCGCTGGAAACCATGCCGCCGACCCAAAGGATGGCGGTCAAGGTCACGATGACGTTGCGCCAACTGCTGTCGGGTTTGACCGGCCGGAGCATCTGACGTGATCCAGCGGTACACATGCACGGCCTGCGGGATTGTGACGCGGGTAGAGGAAGGGCAGGACCACAAGGCTTGCCAGTGTGGCGCACCGTTTGACGTGGTGAACGACGAAGACGAACCCATGCTATCGCGGGGCAACAATGGCGCTGACCAGCAAGGAGATTGAGGCCGCCTACCGCGAGGGCCGCAGGTTGTTCAGGAGCTGGAACAAGGCTCCAACCCAGACAACGGCGTCAGGCATCTGGTTTGACCTGAGCATGAGCCCAGGCAATCCGTTTGCGCAGTATTACTTTGCCACGCCGTTGACAGCGACCGCATTGAAGCGCAGCACTGACGGGGGGTTGGATCACGGGCCAGACCTTGGAACCGGATACCAGAAGTTCCTGCACAGGTTTGAGATCCAGACCATCACAGCAACCGCCGCGCCGCTGACCATCGAGATTCTGGATTACCTGGCCTTCTACCCGGGCGTGGCCATGGATGTAGGCACGCAGATGCTGACGACGAACATTACGATTCCCCGGCAGACCAATGGGCGGGGCGTGCAGATGATGGTGATTGAGCAAAACCCGTATATCGGCGGTGCTCAGTTTCAGGTGACGTACACCAACCAGGACGGGGTATCCGGCCAGAGAACGCCGGTCGTGACCTGCAACACCCAGATCGCAGCCGGGACGATTGCAACGTCGGCAACGGCCCAGGCAGGCGCTACCGGCAGGTTCTTGCCGCTGGCCAGTGGGGATTCTGGGGTGCAGTACCCAGAAAGCATTGAGTTTTTCTCGGCTGACGTGGGCCTTCTGGCAATTGTGCTGGTGGCTCCGGTGGCTGCTGTGACGATCTTTGAGACGACGCAGCCCAACTACTACGACCTGTGGCAGGACTTTTCACTGCTGCCACGGATTCAGGATGACGCCTACCTGAACATGATCGCCTTGCCGGTGGGAACACTGGCCAGCGCCAACATCAGCGGCAACCTGACAACCATTTGGAGTGCCACGTAATGGCTGGATTCACGTCGAACGACAACATGATCAGCAATGTGAGCGCATCGGGGAAGCAGTATTCCGCGCCGTTCACCAAGCAGTTCAACCCGACGGCTGCGGCCGTGGCCAATGAGTGGCACACCCTGTTTCGGGGTGGTGGCCAGCCCCAGGCCGATGCCATCTTTGACGTTGGCACTAATCTGCAATTCCAGTCGGTCTATGACGTGACCACCAACGCGGGGTGCATTCAACACGGCGGCAACATCGGCGCCACTGGTGCGGACTTCAAGACGCTGATGTCGGCCTATGCGGTGACGGCCGCGGCGACAACGGTCCCGTTCACGCTGCAACTGATTGACGTTCTGGGCTTCATGCGGGTAACAACGGTTACGACCACGACGGCTCAATCAGTGGTGCGAACCAACACATTCACGGCTTCCAGCAGCTCGGGCCTGTTGTTGACCTATGCCAACGACTGGAGCAACTACCAGAAAGTGCAGTTCACTACGACCGGCACTCTGCCCACCGGGTTGTCTTTGGCCACGGATTACTGGCTTGTGCGCCAGTCAGCCACGACTGCCAAGGTGGCGACGACCTATGCCAATGCTTTGGCCGGGACAACGGTAGCATTCACCGACGCCGGGACCGGCACGCACACCCTGACGTGCAGGCTGCCCAGGTACTCGGACGGCGCAGGGGTTCAGGCGATGTTCTTCAATCCGGCCTCAACTGCCTTGGGCGCTGGCACGCCCAACTTGACCTTGGGTTACACCAACAGCGCGGGCACGGCCAGCCGGGCAACGCCGACAAGTCCAAGCCCGCCGATTGGAAAGACAGGCGCGACCAACAGCCTGGTTCTGTATTCAGGTGCAACGGGCGCCGGAAAGTTCGGGCCATCAATTCCGCTGCAGGCCTCGGACGCCGGCATTCAGTCAATCCAGACGATTCAAAACAGCACGTCCTACGTGTCGGGCTCCTACACCGTGGCGCTGTATGTGCCGCTGGGAGAGATCCCGCTTCAGGTTCTCGGGCAGCCGACGTTCATGGACTTCACCCAGGCGATGTATCCCAGCTTTCCCCGGGTGTACGACGGCGCCGCGCTGTACCTGATTGGCAAGTCTGGTGTGGCCACCCCTGCCAACTCGGCCATTGACGGCCGTCTGAACTTCGGCTGGTCCTGATGGGACTTCTTGGCAACAACTCGGTGCGCAATTTTGGCACCGGGAGAGCCTTCGGCAGTACCAACGCAGTAACCCCAGGTGGGCGGCGCAACAGAGGGGAATGGGCATTCTGGGCGGCGCAGTCTGGCGCCAGTACGGTGCTGGCAACGGCAGCCAAGCCCACCGGGTACTACGCACCGGCCACGTATTACATGCCGATCACGGCAGGCGAAATGTCGGTGCAGACCTCGGGATTGGGGGCGATGACCGCCAACCTGTTCCCGGCCAAGCTGATGGAGATTGATTTCACCGGCTCTGGAGACATGACGGCCACGGCCGGGCTGGTGGTTTCCATGCTGGCCGCTTTGGCTGGCGAGGGAAGCCTGACCGCGACGATCCAGGGGCGCCAAGCCATGACCGTGGCGCTCACAGGTTCTGGAGACTTGGACGCCAGCATGACGGCGATTGGCAGCATGGTTGCCGCCTTGACCGGGACCGGGGATCTGGATGCCGTCATCCGGGCCTACGGCGATATGCAGATTGACATTGTTGTCACAGGCTCCGGGTTGACCACGGCCAACGTCGGGCCGGCAGTCTGGTCCGCGATTGCCTCGCAGAACAACGTGGCCGGGACCATGGGTGAAAAGCTGAACGACGCCGGCAGCGCCAGCAACCCATGGACCGAAGTGATTGAGTCAGGTTTCACCGCCGCTGAGATTCTGCGCCTGTTGGCTGCAGTGGTTCAGGGCAACGCCACGGGCCTGGAAGACGGCGCCCCAGTATTCAAGGGCTTGGACGGCACGACCGACCGAGTTACCGCAACCTACACAGACGGCACGCGCGTGATCGTCAACAGAGACGCAAGCTGATGTTTGGCAACTGGAATGGCAACACCGCAGGGAAGTGGTGGGGCGCCAGGCTGGGCGAAGGCTTGCGCAACGTCCTGGTTTGGATGCGACGGCGCGGCAGAAGGTAAACAATGAAATCACAAGACCAGTCTCCAGGCGACGAAGGGCGGGAAAAGTCCTTTGACGAGACGGCCATTGGCGCCATGGCGATCACCCTTGTGGCCCTGAGAAAAGAGGCCATCGAGGGACGGGTTCAATCCGGCATCGAAACCCAATGGACCGAAGACGAGGAGTTTTACCAGGGCTATGACGATGCCAACCGGCATGAGCACGTCAAGGTGCAGCTCAAGCCTGGAGAGCAGGAGCGGAAAAAGCCGCTCACGTCCAACGGCTCGACGGTGTTCCCAAACATCACGGCGCCCTATGTAGATGCAGCTGCCGCCCGGGTTGGCGACATGCTGATGCCGACGGACGACCGCAACTTTGCGACAGAGACGACGCCGATCCCGGATCTGATGGAGTCCGACGAGGCGCAAATGCAGCCGACGCCCGCGGGCATGGATTCCTTGTCCGCCCAGGTCAGCAAAGCCAACTCTGTGCTGGCCACGGCCAAGCAGCGCGCCGCCAGGGTGCAGGAGCAGATCGACGACTACCTGACTGAATGCCAGTACCACGCCGAGCTGCGAAAGGCCATCGACGACGCGGCCCGCATCGGATCCGCAGTGATCAAGGGGCCTTTCCCGGTCAAGCGCAAATACACCGCCGTCAAGACCAACCCAGCCACGGGCGATTCGGCCATGGTGCAGGAGATCAAGACGCGCCCGGCGAGCAAGCGCATTGATCCGTGGAACTTCTTTCCTGACCCCGCATGTGGCGAGAACATCCACGACGGCGCCTACACGTTTGAGCGAGACTTCATCACCGAGAAAAAGTTGGCGGCACTGAAGGGCGGAGAGGGCCCGGCCGCCTACTTTGACGACCAGATCGACGCCTGCATTGACGAAGGCCCCGACAAGAAGAACCACAGCGACACCCGCCTGTTTGTGCCCAACAACGAGCACAGCAAGCGCAATGTCTTTGAAATCTGGTACTGCTACGTGGACATGCCGGCCAAGGAAGTCGAAGCCGCTGGCATTGAGTTGGAAGACGAGCGCGACAGCTTGCCAGTCATCGCCACCATGGTGAACGACCGGGTGATCAAGCTGGCGCTGAACCCGATTGAAGACGGCGAATTCCCCTACGACGTGATGCCGTGGCGGCGCAAGGCGGGGATGCCTTGGGGCGACGGGATTGGCCGCCAGGGACGAGTGGGCCAGCGAATCGTTACGGCAGCCACGCGCAACCTGATGGACAACGCAGGCGCATCGGCCAAGCCGCACAAGGTCATGACTGGCGACCTGGAGCAGGATGGCGACCCGTGGACCTGGAGGGCCAACAGCGATCTTCCGGATGTGGCCAGGGCCATGATGTTCTTTGTGCAGCCCAGCCTGCAGGCCGAACTGACCGCGATCATTCAGATGGGCGAGCAGATGATGGAGAAGCAGACCGGCATGCCCTTGATTCTGCTGGGCATGCAGGGCGGCGTGCAGGAGACCGCGGCAGGCCGGCAGATCCAGAACAACAACGGAACGTCGGTGCTTCGCCGCATTGCCAGGCTGTTTGATTCCTGCATCACCGAGCCGCACATCCGGCGCTACGACAAGTGGATCAAGATTTACAGCGACGACCCCGAGCTGAAGGGCGACGTGACGATCAAGGCGCGCGGATCATCCGCCCTGGTGGAGCGCGACATCCAGAACCAGCAGATGCCGGTACTGATGAACCTGAGCTTGAACCCGGCGTTTGAGTGGGATCCGGTGAAGACGGGCGAGGAATACCTGAAAAGCCAGCGGTTCAAGCCGGAGACGTTCCAGATGTCCACGGAGCGCAAGCAGGAGCTGGCCAGCCGGCAGCCGCCGCCACCGCCGCAAATTGCCGTGGCACAGATCCGGGAACAAGGCGCCACGCAGCGCCAGCAGCTGGAATTGCAGCACGACGCCCAGCAGGCCGACCTTGACCGGGGCCTGAAGAAGATGGAGATCGACGTTCAAACCCAGATCGACGCCGCCGCACTTGGCAGCGAAGAACGCCGGATGCTGGAAACCATCAAGGCGGAATTGGCGGGAATCACCATGAAGCTGAACACGCAGCGCGAGCTGTCCAACATCAAGGGCGCCCAGGCGATGACGCCACCGACTGAGCCGGCAGGCCGGGCCCCAGCTGGCCGGGCGTTTCAGCAATGAACCTGTCACCGCGCGAGATTGATGGCGAGGTCTGGCAGAAGCTGGCCGCGCACTTTGGAGAGCGACTCAAGGGCCTGCGGGCCAAGGTGGAAAGCCCCCGGATCAGCGACAACGAGCGCCGGGAACATGCCATTCGCATTGACGAGATCAAAAAGTTTCTATCGGTAGCCGAGCTGCCGAAGAAAAAGGGCACAGACGCGGACTAGCAATAGCCCCCCTCTGTGAATCGGCCCGCCCTGTGCGGGCTTTTTCGTTTGGAGAACGCATCAATGAGTGACCCCGAGAAGACCACCCAGCCAGACACGACCGACGCCGAAGCGCAAGCCCTGGCAGCGGCCGAAGTTGGGTATCGCAGAACCACGGCGCGCGCTGACTACGAAGCCCCCGCCGAGGAGCCTGCGCAACAGGTTGACACGGAAAGCGGGCAGACTGAGCCCGCAAATGAGGCCCCGGAGACCAACCCGGAGCCTGATTTGTCGGCGCAGCAGCCGACACCTGAGCAGGCCATTGCCGATCAACTTGCGGCCCTCAAGTCGCAGGTTCAGGAGCTGAAGGCCAGCAGCGACAACAACCCGGCAGTGCGCAAGCTGCACGGGGAGATTGGGAACATCAATCGCACGCTCAAGGCGCTGCAATCTGCATCGAAGAATGACGCCCCCGCCAATGACGAATTGGCCGCCGCTGTCGCCAAGATTCAGGAGCAGGCCAAGGAGTTCCCGGAGATCCTGGGGGATGTCGCTCAGGCAATGAAGGTCATGCACTCGCGCGTTACCCAAGCGAAGGACAGTGAACCAAAGCCGGAGGCTGCCGATGGTCAACCCATCGAAGAAGCGCCGGAAAGCCGGTACACGACCGAGCAACAGGTGGCAATCAAATCGCTCGATGAAGTCCACCCCGACCGTCACCAGGTCGTTCAGTCCGCTGACTACAAGCAGTGGTTTGCCGCGCTATCGCCCGAGATCCAGACGAAGGTTCAAAACACCTGGAACCCGGCCGTTGTGTCGCAGCACCTGACCGACTTCAAGAAGGTCGTGGAGGCCCGAAAGAGCAAACAGGCGCGGCTGGACGCTGCTGTAGCCCCGAAAGGCGGCGCGCAGAAGCCCGGCCCGACATCCCTCACCAACGAACAAGCCGCAATGCGTGGATATCGCAGGACGGCTTTCCGTTCATTCTGAACACTGAAAGAAAATCATGGCTGGAAACACCTATTCCAATCCGGAAGGCCGGATCAACGAGGTCAAAGGCGAGATGCTGGGCATTGCCGAGACCTGTGAAGTCCTCATGCTGGGCGTCACTCCCAAGAAGATGCCCCAGAACAAGGGCGACAACATCACGTACCGGGCTCTGATCCCGGCTGGTGGCGCGACGACCAATTCGAGCACCATCAACCGCTGGTCTGTCAACGCGCCGTCCTACGTGATCAACGAAGACTCGACGCCCACGGCCAAGCAACTGAACTACCGTGACGTGAACGTGGCGATGACCCAATACGGCGTGCTGTACTCGTACACCGCCAAGACGGCCATCTACCACGAAGACGACATCCCGGCCGATCAGAAGCGCATGGCCGCCATGGAAATGGGCCTGGTGCGCGAAATGGTTCGTTACGGCGAGATCAAGGGTTGCACCAACGTGCAGTTTGCCGGTGGCACCTCGCGCGCCACGGTGGACGAGACCATCAGCTACAACGCCCTGTCGCTGATGTCGCGCACGCTGCAGGCCAACGGTGCGAAGTTCAAGACCGAAATCCTGGCCCCCGGCCCGAACTACGGTACTGCGGCAATCGAAGCCGGCTACATCGTGTTTGTGCACACCGATGCCGAACACGACATCCGCGCGCTGCAGGACTTCACCCCGGTCTCCGACTACGCCAACCGCAAGCCCATCAGCCCGCATGAGCTGGGCTCCTGTGGCCGTTTCCGATTCATCACCTCCAAGGAACTGGCGCCGTACCTGGCTGCCGGCGCCGCGGTGGGTGCGACCGGGCTGGAGTCGGCTGGCGGCAGCAACGTGGACGTGTACCCGTTCCTGGTCCTGGCCGAGGAAGCCGTGTACGACGTGGCTCTGAACCTCAACTTCGAGCCGTTCCACATCCCCGTGACCCAGCGCAGCAAGGACGATCCTTTCGCCCAGCACGGCTACGTTGGCGCGGACTTCTGGTGTGCCGCCAAGATCGTGAACAACGGTTTCTGCGGCGTCATCGAGGCCGGCGTCACCGATCTGTAAACCCAGGCGGGCGGGGTAACTCGCCCGTCAACCACCAAGGAAACACCATCATGGAAAACTTCAAACTGCGCGGAAGCAACTTCTGCACTTCGTCTGGCCTGCTGACTGCCACGGGCGCCGAAACCGTCTATGACACGACGGTCACGATCACCTACTGCATCAACGGCAAGGCCGCCACGAAAACCGCTGTGACCGACGGCGTGACGCCGACGACCGACTTTGCGACCGGCAGCGCCATCACGTTGACGGCCAGCAAGTCGCGTTGCGTGGTCTGGGGCCTGATCGACGGCGGCGGCGTGCGTGTGCTGGCTGGCCCCATCGTCGATTGGGACGGCACGGCCTACAAGGTTCCGCCCGATTTCCCGGCCATCCCGGACACCTTCACGCCGTTCGCGTACCAGATCCTCAAGGCCTCCAGCGCCGCGGGGACGCTGACCTTCGGGTCCAGCAACTGGAACGCGACCGGGTTCACCAACTCGATCACGAACGTTCTGGTCCTGCCGGATCGTCCGCAGACCTCGTAATCACAAGGCCCGGGGCAACCCGGGCCACTTCACCAAGGAAACCAACATGCTTGACCAAAAAGTCTCCAAATTGCGCGTTGATGCCGAGTTCAAACTTGGCAAGGCTGCACAGCTCAAGATCACGCGCGCCAATGGCACCGAGCAGACAGTTCGCTTTGACACCGAAACCCTGACCGCCACGCGCACGCTGAAGGCCAGTGAATCGGGGATGACCCTGTTTCTGAGTTCTGCGACCGAGTTTGTGACCACGCTGCCGGCGCCTGCCCCAGGGCTGGGATTTGAATTCATCGTGGCCGCTGCACCTTCGGGCGCCAGCTACACGGTTGTGACCAATGGCAGCGCCAACATCATCAAAGGTCACATCCTGACCAGCGACGTGAACAGCGCGACCGATGCAGACCTGGAAACCAGCGGCGGCGACACCATCAGCTTCGTCGATGCCAAGGCCGTTGCCGGCGACCGCGTGCGGTTGATCAGCGATGGCACCAACTGGTTCGCCCAAGGCGCATGCAGCGTGTTCGACGCGATCACCATCACCACGGCCTCCTGATCCGGGGCCACTCAGCAGCAAGGGGGCTTCGGCCCCCTTTTTCTTTGACCACAGAAAAGGACTTTCCACATGCCCAGAGGTATCCCCAACACACCGCGCCAAGCAGCTCACAACCCCGTTGTCATGTCCAATGCTTTGGAGTCGGGAGAACAGCCTATCGGCTACACCGAGCGAACGACCAATGTTGGCGCCGGGGAGCCTGTCCTTGTCCAGGTGGCAGACCGCATGCCCGACCCGGAAAAGGGCGCAATGCTGGCCTTCATGAATGAGGACATCACCGTCCGCATTGCCACCACGACCGACAAGAACGCCGATCAGGTTTTTGAAGTCACGGTCAACGGCCGCACCGAACTTTTCCGGCGCGGCGAAACCAAGACGGTGAAGCGGTATTTTGTGGACCGCCTGGCCCACCTGAAGCAAACCTCCTACATCCAGCGTGACGCGGTGAATGACGCTGGCATCAAGCAGAAGCTGATGGATCCGAACACCGCGATCCGCTACGACTTTGCCGTGATCCGCGATGCCAACCCGATGGGCGAGCACTGGCTGAAGGCCACCTTGGGGATGGCTGGCTGATGAACTTCCTGGAACTGTGCCAGCGCACGGCCTCGGAGTGCAGCGCCTCGCTTACGGGGCCTACCGACACCACCAGCCAGACCGGACGCCTCGGGCAGATCGTCAAGTGGGTGAATTCGGCGTGGATGGACATCCAGACGCGGCACGACGACTGGAATTTCATGCGCTCCAGTTTCACGTTGGCGACAACTTCGGGCGACGGCCGCTACACCTATTCGGACTGCACCGATACCGGGACCGCAGTGGCCATTGCCAACTTCCGAAGCTGGCTGATGGACAAGTTCAAGATCTACCAGACATCGGCCGGGCAGGGCACTGAAACCTATCTGCGCCCGATGAGCTACACCGACTGGTACTGGCGCTACAACACCGGGGCACAGACCAACGGGCCGCCGCGGTTCGTGAGCATTGCGCCTGACAGTGCAATCCTGCTGGCCCAGGTGCCGGATGGGGCGTACACCGTCACGGGCGAGTACATGAAAGCCGCCACCGAACTATCTGGAGACACCGACATCCCGGAGATGCCCGACGAGTACCACATGGCCATTGTCTATCGGGCCATGATGAAGTACGGGCGCTACAACGCCGCAGCCGAGGTGCATGCCGACGGCCAAGAAAACTACGTGCGGATGATGAAAGAGATGTCCCGCACGTATCGCCCGGCGCAACTGATTGGCGGGCCGCTGGCATGAAGCGGCTGCCGATCCCGCCGGTCACAAGCCGGTATTGGGCTTTCCGTGGCGGCCTTGATCAGGTGTCACCGAGCATCAGCGTCTCGCCTTCGGTGTGCCGGGCTTCGTCGAACGTGGAGGTGGGGCCCTCCGGGGCGCTGACCACAGCCAAGGGGTATGAGCGGTTTGACGGGCGGGCCAAGCCTTCGGATGCAACCTACTCCATCTTGTCCGCCACGATCACGGGATCCTATTCGCTGGGGAACACGCTGACCGGCGCCACATCTTCTGCGACCGGCGTGATCATCGCTGCGACCTCCAATTCCTTCGTCCTGACCAAGATCACCGGGACGTTTCAAAGCGGCGAATCGCTGACCATTGGCGGAAGCCCGGTAGCCACATCAACCAGCACAGACCAGCGCGGCGCGGCAAGCACGATGGCGCTGAATGCCACGTACCAGAACCTGGCGGCCGACAAGTACCGCGCGGACATTGCTGTGGTGCCTGGCGCCGGGGCTGTGCTTGGCGTCTGGAAGTTCAACGGCGTCTCCTACGCCATCCGGAACAACGTCGGCGAGACGGCGGCAGTGCTGCACAAGTCCACGTCCTCCGGGTGGACGGCCGTGGCTTTGGGCCGCGAGCTGGCTTTCACGTCTGGCGGGACCGTCCAGATTGCCGTGGGAAACACCATCACAGGGGCCACGTCGGGCGCAACGGCCGTCATCACCAAGGTCATTCTGACCAGCGGGACATGGGCGGGAGGCGATGCGGCGGGCCGGCTGATCTTTGCCAGCCAGACCGGTACTTTCCAGTCTGAGAACCTGAACGTCGGAGCCTCGCTGAATGTGGCAACGATTGCAGGCAACAGCACGGCCAACACGCTGGCGCCGTCGGGCAGGTATGAGTTTGTCACGCACAACTTTGGCGGCAGCGCGGCCACTGCGGCAATGTACGGCGTCAGCGGCACGCACAAGGCGTTTGAGTTCGACGGCACGGTGTTCTCCTTCATCCACACCGGGATGACCGCGGACACGCCGAAGCACATCGCAGTCCACCGCAAACACCTTTTCCTGAGCTTTGGCGCATCGGTTCAGCACTCAGGGATTGGAGATCCCCACGCCTGGAGCGTTGTGCTGGGCGCCGCAGAGCTGGCGGCCGGCGAAACCGTGACGGGCTTCCTGCAGCAGCCCGGCGCCCAAAGTTCTGACTCCCTGGCCATCTTCACGCGCAACACCACGCTTGTCCTGTACGGCACGAGTTCCAGCGATTGGAACCTGACGACATTCAACCCCGAGGCCGGCGCCATTGAGTGGACGATGCAGTACATCTACCAAGGGGTGTACCTGGACGACCGCGGCATCACGCCGATGAGCACCAGCCAGTCCTACGGCAATTTCCAGAGCGCCGATATGTCGGCCAACGTGCGGCCGTTCATTGAGTCGGTGCGAGCGACGGCGGTAGCCTCTTGTGTGGTGCGCGAGAAAAACCAGTACCGCATTTTCTTTTCGGGTGGCGCCGCTCTGTATGTGACGTTTGCCGGGAACAAGGTTGCCGGGCTGATGCCCATGAGCCTCTCCCATCCGGTTGCCTGCATCTGCTCCATGGAGGCAGGGACCGGGCAAGAGGAAATCTTTTTCGGCTCGACGGACGGCTACGTTTACCAGATGGAGCGCGGCACCTCGCAAGACGGTGACCCCATCGACTGGTATGCCGAGCTGGCCTACAACCATTTCGGTTCTCCGCGCCAACTGAAGACCTGGCGCAAGGCCGTTGTGGAAGTTTCCGGCGAAGGCTATGCCAGCTTCTTCATCGGCTACAGCATGGCCTACGGGAGCATTGATATCCCCCAAGGCGATGCAACTGCAATCCTGGCCCCGCTGAGTGTCTCCAGGTGGGACGACTTCACCTGGGATGCATTTTTCTGGGACGGCCAAAGCCTGATGCCGGCCGAGCGCGACCTTGACGGCACATCAGAAAACGTCTCGCTTGTCTTTTCAGGCAGCAGCGACGAATACCAGTCCATGACGCTAAACGGCGCCATTGTCGATTTCACTTCAAGAAGGGCATTGCGATGAGCGCATCCGAGTGGTACGAACACGGGTCATTCCCGCCCAACCGATCCTTTGGATCATCGGCATCAATGCGCGCCGAGCTGCAGGCCATTCAAGCGGGCCTCAGCGACAAACTGCCAGACCTCAGCGGCAACGGCAACAAATTGATTGGCGTGAACAGCGCCGGGACGGCATTGGAAGCCAAAAACACGCCTTTCGCTCCAGTGTTCGAGGATCTGGCCGAAACAGGTGGAGCCGCCTTGATCGGCACGGTTTATGGGCCGGTTCCGGGTCTTGAAAGAACCTTGCAAGAAGTGTCGGATGATCTCAAATTCGCCACTCAAGTTACCAGTGCGACAGGGGTCGCCAGCGAAGACACCCCGGCGATTCAAGACCTGCTGGATCTGGGCGGCGCGATCTACTTCCCCAAGCCAGCGGGCGGGTACTACGCCTACAACGACACCTGGGTCATCCCCAGCAACACCACCATCGTGGTGGAGCTGGGCACCCGCTTCCGCCAGGCCAGCGGCACCAACAAGCCCGCGTTTGTCAATGCCGCCTATGCCGCGAGCTGGACGGATGTGTCCAGCGGCCTCACCTGGCCCGGCGCCGGCAGCCTGGAGCTGACCATCGCCTGGGCGTCACACGGCCGTGTGGCCGGCGACCCGGTGTGGTTGGATGCGTCCGATCAGGCGCAGTACAACGGCGTGTTCACCGTCATCAGCGTGACGGACGCCAACACCATCGTCGTCAAGCTGCGGCGTGAGCCCACGGCCAACCCCACAGGCACCGTGCGCATCAAGGCGGCGGACCAGAACATCCAGATCCACAACATGGAGGTGGACTACAACTACGCCCAAAACACCAGCAGCACTGCCGGGCCCAACGCCCACGCGGCCGTGCTGTGCGGCATCCGCAGCCTGCGCGTCACCGAATACCGGGCCCGCAACACCAAAAAATTCGGCTTGTGCCTGGGCGCGCTGGTGGACTTCAAGGTCCACGGCTCGCGCGGTTACGACCTGCGCAGCGATAACGTCAAGCTCTACGGCCCAAGTTGGGACGGCGAGGTGCTGGGCGTGCGCGGCTTTGCCAGCGACGACTCGCTCAGCCTGCAGTGCAGCGAGCCGGCCGCCTTCAGCGCCTACCGCATCAGCCGGGGCGACGTGCTCAACGTCACCACCAACGTGGTCATGGACGCGGGCGAGGACGGCTATGGCGTGCAGACCAGCGTGTACCCCACCAGCTGGGGCGCTGCGCTGATTGACGAGATCCGCATGGTTGGCTATGCCGGCCACAGCGAGGGCCCGGCCATCAGCATCTACGACTATGAGGGCACCGGCGGCACGATCGGCGCCATCCACATCGAGCTGCGCGGTGCCAAGGCCAAAACCATGGTGGCCGCCGGGCAAAGCGGCAGCGTCAGCGGCACCACGGCCATTGCCCGGCTCGACGTGACGCTGGGCGGCCAGTGCGAGTGCATCACCGACAGCGACTGGCTGGACGTTGGCGCCGGTGTGGCGGTGGACGAGCTGATCACGCGCGACACGCACATCAACAACACCGTGACCGGTGGCGGCAACTTCCTCAAGTGGACGGGCCAGATTCGCCGGCTGACCTTCAAGAACCTGCGCTACAAGGTGCCGGGCGCCTACTTTGTGGCCTGCTACGGCTCCGCCAAAACGGTGGAGGCGGTGGACTTTGAAGACAGCGACATTCAAGTCACAGGCGACCTGTTCCGCGCATCGGGTACCAACTTTAGCCAGAACCCGACGATTACCGTCAACGGCAGTCTGCTCAAGGGCGCCAACTTGTTCGAGCTGAACGGAGACATGACGCTGGCTTTCAACGGCGCGCGCCTAAGCCCGTCTGCAAAGGTGGCACTCTGCTACGGCGGGACCATCGTTGTGTCTGCACCTGGATCTACCCTACTCACTGGCGAATGGTTTGACGCTGTGGCGGGAGCGTTTTTCTCGCCAAAGACGTTCAACATCGTTGCCAACGTGGGGTCCGCGTTCATCTCTCGCGCTGGCGGAAACATGATGATCACCAACAGCGCACAAGGCACCATCCCTGCGAACGCGCCGATCATCTGCGACCAGACGGCTACCACCAATAGCTGGCACAGCATCGCCAACCCGACTGTAGAAAAGTATTGAGGTAAAGCACATGGCAACCAACATGCAACAGGCGTGGGACCAGTATTGGCAGACCGTGGCACCTGGAACCAGCCTGAATTGGGCGTCCGGGACGATCACGCGCAACCAAGACGGCACGGCCACCTACAGCGACCCCAACGGTGGGAAGCAGACTTTCAGCAGCACCACGCCGATTCAGACCGTGGCCGGCATGAGCCCGTACATCGCCCAGCAGTGGCAAGGCGAGTTTGGCTACTCTGCAGGCGCCAACCCGGGCAACCTCGGGTATGCGGGTTCGACAGGCACCAGTGGAGCGGTGATCGGCCCCGGGCCAGCACCCGGCAGCGCGCCGACACCAGCCCCGGCAACAGGCGGGATTGGCCTGATCAACTCCACCGGCACGGGCACGGTGAATGCGCCCACCAACGCGCAGCCAGCGTCGATCAACACGCCATCCGCCACGATGGTGACTCAGCCCACTGGACTGACCAGCAGCTACGCACCGACGGCCACCGGATTGACGGCACCGCAGGCCAACACGACCATGTATTCGGCGCTGGGTGCCTCATCCCCGGCCAACGTGACGGCCGGTAACGCAACGGCAGGATTGATCAATGCGCCGACGGCCTCGATGGCTGGCAACGTCACGGCGGGCACTGGCACGGCAGGCCAGTCCACGGGCACCACGGCCGCACCGGTCGGGAATGTGAGCGCAGGGCTTGCCACCGGGGGCACAGCCACCTCTACCGGGTACCAGTCCACCAATGCCAATGCCAGCCTGCAGGCGCCGGCAGCGACCTACACGGCCAACACCTGGACACCTGACGCCAACCAGACGGTTCGCGGCCAGATCAAGGAGATCATCGCGGAAAACTCGCCGCTGATGCAGCAGGCCGAAACCCGGGCGCGGCAGCAGATGAACACCCGCGGGCTGCTCAACAGCAGCTTGGCAGTGGGCGCCGGTCAATCCGCCTTGTACGACGCGGCCATGCCGATTGCCACGCAGGACGCCAACACCTTCGCCCAGGCGGGGCAGCGCAATGCCAATGCGCTGGACTCGGCCGGCCAGTTCAACGCCAACGCAACCAATCAGGTCAACTCGCAGAACAGCCAACTTGGCACACAAGTGAGTCTGGCGAATGCAGGCGCCGCCAATACAGCCAGCCAGTTCGGTGCACAGGCCGCCAACTCCACCAGTCAGTTCAACGCTCAGACCGCAACTCAGGTCAGCCAGTTCAACACCGACAACGCCCTGAAGGCGGGAATCGTCAACCAGCAACAGGCCGCCGACATTGCCAAGTTCAATGCCAACCTGTTGACCAACGTGGACTTGGCCAACGTCAAGAGCGCCAACGACCTCCAGACTTTCCTGCTGGACCAGCAGCTGAAGGCCGGGATGATCAACCAGGAGCAGTACAACGCCATGAGCCGGTTCAATGCCGGCCAGGCCTTGGACGCCTCCAAGGCACAGGCGCAGCTCTACACCCAGGTGAGCCAGTTCAATGTGGACAACGCATTGAAGGCCGGCGTCATCAATCAAGAGCAAGCCGCCAAGCTGGCGCAGTTCAACGCGCAGTCTGCCAACGACGCGGCCAAGTTCAATGCGGCATCGGCCAACGACATGGCCAAGGTCAACATTGACGCCGCGATGAAGGCGGGGATCATCAATCAGGAGCAGGCCAACACCATGGCCCGCTTCAACGCCGAACAAGCCAACAAGCTGTCCATGTTCGACGTGCAGAATGATTCCGACATCGCCAAGTTCAACGCCAGCGAATCCAACGCCCTCAAAAAGTTGGGTATGGACAGCAATACCAAGCTGGCTCTGGCGGACATCGAGGCGGGTTACAAGACCCTGATGCAGACATCGGCCGGCGCCAGCGACCTCTACAAGCAGATGGTGGCAAACGCGGCAAGCATCATGGCCAACAAGGACATGGACGCCGCAGCCAAGAACGCCGCGATTCAGAACCAGGTGAACCTGCTGAACAGCGGGCTTGGCGTGATCGGCAAGATCGCCAACGTGGACTTGTCGGGGCTGCTGACCTTCACCCCAGCACCCGAGGCAGCCGCCACCCAAGAAGCCACCCCCGCGCCCGGTGGACTGATCAATCAAGGCGGCGATGCAGGCGCCTGACCTGATTGCCAGGCTCTGGAAAGACTCCCCGCTGTTCCTGACTTTGGAGCAGTTCACGCAAGGGCTGCAGGGCTGGGAGATGGACCCGATCCAAGGCCCCGAGGGCATCGCAGGCGTGATCGTCCACCGAGGGCCAGAGTTTCACTTTGCCAAGTTCGACCCAGCGTTCCAGGTCGATCGATCGATCCTCAAAAAGTACCCCGGCGACCTGATCGCGCGCTACGGGTACGCCCAAACCAAGACGCCGATCGACGACACCCGACAACAGCGGTTCAACCAACGCTTGGGCTTTGTCGAAGTCGCGCGCGATGACCTTGACATCACCTATCAAATCCACAGAATGAGAGGCCAACAATGCCAGTCGCAGCAGTAGCAGGAGCGGTTTTCGCGGGTGCCGAACTGGTAGCCGGTGGCCTGACCGTCTTCCAGACCATCGCCGCCGTCGGCGCCATCACCGCAGGGGTGGGAGCCGTCACCGGGGACCAAGACCTGATGAAGATCGGCGGCATCGCTGGCTTGGCCGGTGGCGTCGGGATGTTCGCGCAGAACCAGGGCTGGCTGAACTCGACCCAGGCCGTAGCGGAATCTGGCAGCAACACAGCTTCTTTCCTTGGAGAGGCCGCGCCAGGTGTTGAGCAAGTCTCCCCGACCGTGGACACCGGAGCAGCGATCCAGAGCGCATCGGAAGCCGGCAACACCG